>OLQY01000012.1_pt1 | contig 253003 bp, 191 predicted proteins | sample 1672851 | NCBI WGS metagenome assembly OLQY01 (sample SAMEA3136730, study PRJEB25190) | human gut metagenome
CAGCCCACGCCGCCGCCGACGACGCAGACCTTCTTCAGGCCCTCCACCTCGGTAGGATGCCACCTACACCGCCGGTGAGTCCATCACCCCGCTGATCAAGGCCATCAATGTGCTGCTCTTTAAGCTCGAGGGCCAGATTATCCAGCGCCACCCCGAGTTCGATATGACCGACCGTCTGTTACTCGACAAGATCGAGCACGGCACCGGCACGGTCACGCTCGCCGACGGCAGCGTGTGGCCACTCACGACCAACGACTTCCCCACTGTCGATCCAGCGGACCCCTATACGCTCACGCCCCAGGAGCAGCACATCATCGACAAGCTCGTGTCCGAGTTTGTCACCGCCGATCACCTGCATCGCCATATCGATTTCCTCTATTCCCACGGCTCGATGTACAAGGTCGCCAACGGCAACCTGCTGTTCCATGGCTGCGTTCCGCTCAACGAAGACGGCACCTTTAGCAGCATGAACTGCCTGGGCACCTGGCACGCTGGCCGCGATTATCTCGATTTTTGCGACCACATCGCCCGCCGCGCGTGGCGCGTGGGCGACCGCGATGCCCTCGACTGGATGTGGTACCTGTGGATTGGCTTCAATTCACCCGCCAGCGGACGCCTGGTGCGTACCTTTGAGCGCGCCTATATCGCCGATAAGAGCACCTGGGTCGAGCCGATGGACCCGTACTTTACGCTTACCAAGTCGCCCTCGGTCTGCGATGACATCATGCGCGAGTTTGGCGTCGCGCCCATGGCATGTTCGCCGACCGGACACATCATCAACGGCCACACGCCCGTTAAAACCACCAAGGGCGAGCAGCCCATCCGCGCCGAGGGCAAGCTGCTGGTCATCGATGGCGGCTTCTGCCGCGCTTACCATCCCAAGACGGGCATCGCCGGCTATACGCTCATCTCGAGCTCGCGCGGCTGCCGCCTCAAGTCGCACCGGGCCTTTACGACGGTTGCCGAGGCACTTACGCGCAACGTGGACATCGAAAGCGAGACCAACCGTTTTGACCAAGCAGACCGTCGCCGCATGGTGAGCGACACCGATACTGGCGCCAAGATTCGCAGCCAAATCCAGGACCTGCGCCAGCTGCTCGATGCATATAGAAACGGTGCTATCGAGGAGCGCGCCTAGCACCACCCGCGGGGATTGGCTAAACTTGCTGAGTTTGTCATCCCCGCGGCGCTTCGGCGCCAGCTTAAGGCAGGTACCATGCAAAAGCTCCTTGCGCAGATCATGAAATTTGGCATCGTCGGTGTCATTGCCACGGTTATCGACTTTGGCATTATGAATCTGCTCCACTACGGTCTGGGCCTCAACATCCTAATTGCCAACACCAGCGGCTTTATCATCTCACTCATTTTTAACTACCTCGCAAGCATGAAGTACGTGTTTGCGCACAAGGAAGGCATGAGCCGCCGCCGCGAGTTCATCATCTTTGTCGTGCTGTCCGTGATCGGTTTGGTGCTCAACGACGGCATCGTGCTGGCGCTCAACGCCGGTCTGGGGCTCGAGGCCAATATCGCCAAGATCTGCGCCACCGCGCTTGTCATGGTCTACAACTTTGTGACCCGAAAAATCTTCCTGGAGGGCGACGAGACAAAATAGCTCGAAACCCCTGCAGCATTACGGCGCCCACGGACGACGCGCACTCAGCGCAGCATCGTCCGTGGGTGTCGCTCGTTTACGGGCAAATTTTCAACGTTTGCGGATTAGCTCTTGAAAATTTGGCGAGTTCGTATAGTTCTTGCCAAAGACCTTACGTTTCCCATGCAAAAGCTCTAAAGTATCTCGTTGCTCGATTCATCAACGCATTGGATGTGATTACGTGCGCAAGGCGCTGGCACAACCTCATACCAAGCAGTTCCTCAAGTTTGCCGTCGTGGGTCTTATCTCCTTTGGCATCGACTGGGGCATGCTCATTGCGCTCGTCGAGCTGTTCCACCTCGACTTTTTGATGAGCACCACGGTTTCGTTTATCACGTCCGTCGTGGTCAACTACTGGCTCAGCATGAAGTACGTGTTCGACCACCGCGAAGGCATGAGCCGCAAGCGCGAGTTCACAATCTTCACCATCCTGTCGGTGATCGGCCTGGGCCTCAACGACCTGTACATGTTTGTGGGCGTCACGTTTTTGAGCATCGGCTACCAGGCCATGAAGGCCATCGCCACGTTCCTCGTCACCTGGTATAACTACTTCAGCCGCCGCTTCTTCCTCGAGGGCGCACGGTCGTAGTCGATTCACTATTTGCTTGAATGTATAACCGGTTGGAATTCCCGTTCCAACCGGTTTTTTGTTTGCCGAGAGACCCGGCGACCCAGTCCCATTCGCATGAAAAACGGACGGTCCGGATGTTGGTCCGAACCGCCCGTCTGGCGCGCTATGTCGAGGCCTCTAGCCCGTTACGTAATACCAAACGACGTTGTCGCCATTGGAGAGAACGTAGTTACTGCAGGCCGTCATGGGCGTTGTGCCGTTGACGGAGTACATCCAGCCGCTCGTGCCGCCGTACTGTTTCTCGGCCAAACCACCAATCGCAGAAACATACGTGCCGTACGATGAGCCGTGTGCGTTGACAGAAAGGCCCAGCGCGCACAGGGCATCGTAAACGGTGGCGCCTTCGTTAAAGGTAAAGGTGCCGCCAGAGGACACGGGATTGCCCACAGCGCTCGATGTGACCGAAACCGTCACCGTAACGTAGTTGGACTCCTGTGAGCCGCTTTGGCTGCCCGAGGAGGCGTTTCCACCATTAGAGGATGAGGCTCCATCAGACGACTGGCCACCGCCCGAAGAAGCACCGCCAGACGCATTGGAAGTATCACCGGCTCCCGTATTTTGGGCAGCGGATTTATCGCCAGACTTCTTGCCGCCCCGGTCCTCGGACTTCTTGCTATCCGAGTTTTTGTCCGATTCCTTGTTTGAAGACTCGGAATCGTCCTTGGCGTCGTTCGAACCCTTGGGCTCGTCTTTTGCATCATTCGAAGATTTGGAATCCTTGGAACTGGCCTCGCCCGAAGTCGTAGTCGAGCCAAACCCCTTGGTGTCCTTGGCGACGACGCTCTCCCCCGTCACGGTCTGAACGATCCAGTCGATGGACCAGGCGCCGCTCTCGGAAGGATGGACGAAGCCCAGCGAGACGACGATCAGAATGGTGCACGCGGCAGCAAGAACGCCAAGGAGCGCCTTGCGACGAGAGGCGGACGCCGCCGAAGCGGCGCCCTGTTGCTTTGCATCGTCGAACTGAATGAACGAGGAATCTGGTTGCTTGGGGTCAGCGTCCTTGGATTTATTGGACACAGCCCTCACCTACCGACGTTTGGTGAACACGAACACGCCGACGATGGCGAGACCGATGACGCCGGCGGCAACGCCAACAATGGCGAGCGGGTTGGTGCCAGTCTCCTGCTCGGAAGCACTAGAGGACTTCTTAGCAGTGGTCGTGGAAGCAGCACCCGTATCGGACTTGGAATCGGACTTCTTGTCGGACTTGCTGTCCTTCTTGTCAGACTTCTTGTCAGACTTCTTGTCGGACTTCTTGTCGGACTTGTTGTCCTTGGTCTCGGTCTTGGTCGACACCGTCGTCTTGGTCGTCGGCTTATGACCCGGGGCGACAGCGCCGCCCTTCGAGCCGGAGCCGGAACCCGTGCCAGTGCCAGCGCCAGTGCCGGAACCAGTACCGGTACCAGAACCGCCGCCGCCATTCGAACCAGCGCCGCCATTACCGCCAGGGTTAACGGCATTCTTGGTCCACTTGGCATACAGCGTCAGATCGGCCGTCACCGGCGTGCTAAAGTCATACGCCTGCGTGCAAGCCTCATCGGTATACCAACCGCCGAAAGTGTAGCCATCGCGCGTCGGATCGGCCGGCTTGACCAGCTTGCCATCGGCCGTAGCAACAAACTTAGTGTCGCAAGCAGACCCGCCGTTGGAGTTAAAGGCAACCGTCCAAGACTCGACAGCTCCAAGTTTAAACAGCGTGCCCGAATCATTAATGTAGTAGAGATTGCCAGAAGCATCGGCAATGACCGGAGAGTCACAGTACTGGTAATGGCCAGCCGCATCATAAATCTGCGTCGCCTCTGCATCGCCGAGCGTATAGCGATACACGCCACCACCAGCAGAGTAGTTGACGTAATCCTTGCTATCCGCGCTGTTAACGGTGAAGTACACATAGGTCTTGCCGCCCTGAACACTCACCAGCGGAGTAGCAGCAATACCGTTGAGGCCAGCCGGCAGCGCCTTGCCGTCGGCAGCAGCGACCATCGTGGTCTTACCGGTCTTCAGATTATAGAGAGCCAGAGCAGAGCCAGTAGCCGTCTGTCCGCCGACAATCAAGTTTTCGCCAGCCACCGCCGGTGCGCTCATGTTATTAGTAAGACCCAGGTCGACCGTCTTCTGCTCGCTCAGTACGCCCTTCGCCGAAAGCGAAATCACATGGAGCTTTCCATCGTGCGTCATCTGATAGAAGGTCGAACCATTGGACGGATCGGCGACACAGTCGGCGTTCGCGAGAGCGCCGAGCTTCATGGTCGAAACGACGTCGCCCGTCGTCTTATCAATGCACTTAAGCGTACCCGCGCTCGTAGGAACGATGGCATACTTATCCGTCAAAGCCGCACCAGTCCAGTAATAGCCCTCGGCAGGGTCGATGTTCTGCCAAGAAACTTCGCCCGTGGCAATCTTAATGCGCGCAAAGGAGCCGTTGCCGTAGGTCGCGTTGTAATTCTCGTCATACGAAATATCGACCGAGCCTACATAGACGTACTCGCCGTCCGAAACGACGGTGCAGGAGCTCTGCGTCAAGTCCGTCAAACCAGGCGTCAGCCACTTGCAGATCAGCTTGTCTGCAGTAATCGCCTGGACCGCACCGCCGTTGAGCGGAACGATGATAAGGCCATTGGTATAGATCGGACGAGAGGTATAGCTCACCTTAGAGGCAAGCGGCGCAGAGGCAACCTTTTTGCCCGTGGACGAATCGATCTTAATGAGCTCGTTCTCGGTCGCGATGTACACAAAGCCGTTAGCGATGACAGGCTCGCTGCAGTTGGCATACTGCTGGCCAGACTCGGCCTTCCAATCGAAGGCCCACTTAAGACCGGCGGCCTGCGCAGGCGTCTTGGCATCCGTTACGGTCGAACCGTTGCCACTGTTGCCGTAGCCGGCCCACTCGGCATCCCAATTAGGAGTCGTCGCACTCGGGTCCACGACAATCTTGTCGGGATCGGGCATGGGCGATTTTTCGGTGGTGTAGGCAAATGTAACCTTGTCGCCGCTCTTGAGCGTGACCTGGTTGGCACAGAGAGATGAGGACTCTCCGTTGATATACAGATGCCAGTATTTACCGGTCGCACCATCATAGCCGTAAGACTTGTCTTCGAACGGCGAAGTAATGGACCAGTATGCACCACTCTGGGAGGCCTTGTAATCAATGCCCTTCGCCTTCAGAACCGTCTCAATAAGGTCCTGAGCCGTAGAGCCTTCGGGCAGGGAAACATTGCTTGCCGAGCCCCAGCGAGTATTGTTGCCGTTGACATCGGGGCCGATGATATCGGCGGATCCAAGCACCTGACCAGGGAGGGCATCGCTGTCGCCAGCATACATAAAGGTGACGGCGTCACCCTCATGGAGCTCGTAGGCACCAGCGCCAACGTCGGCGAACTTGTACTTTGCGTCGGACTTGCCCTTTACGTAGAAGCGCCAATAGCTATTGGTCGCAGCATCAGAGCCACAATAGGTCTTACCGTCAAGCGGCGAGGTAATGCCCCTAAGGTACCAACCCCAAGACTCTTCTGTAGCTTTGAGTTTAAGACCAGTCTGCTCCAACAGGTCCTTAGCAGTAGAGCCCGCCTTGAGACTCGTCTGGCCCGTCGAAGCCCAAACCTGCTGCTTGCCGTCCTTGTCCTTGCCAAGCACCTGAACGGAAGCATGGACAGAATCGGACGGCAACTGGTCTCCCCAGCCACCGTAGAACCACGTGACGGTATCGCCAGCATGGATGGTGACATTGTCCGCCGTATAGTCACTCGACTTGCCGTTGATAAACAGCTGCCAATAGGTCGAATAATCTTGGGGCGTACCCAGCTCAACACCGTTGTACTTAAGGCTCAGAATGAAGGAGCCCGCAGCAACGGCGTCAATATCATTCGCCTCAAGCGCGACCTTCGTAAGATCAAGCGCGCTCGAACCGGACGTCACCACATACTGCGCGTTGTCGACCCAGGTCTGAGTCTTGCCCTGGGCATCGCGACCAATGACGGTCACATTCGCAGCAAGCTGGTCCTTAACGACAGGGGACGCGCTACCAGCCGTATAGGCAAACTCAATCTTCTGCCCCTGGGTGAGTTTGACGCTGCTCGCGCCAACCGAGGAAGACGCGCCGTCGACGAACAGCTGCCAGTAGGCATGAGTCGTCGGATCGTAGGCAAGCGTGCGGCCATCGCTCGGGGAGGTGATGCTTTCGAGGTAGAAACCGTATGCCGTGTTCGGATCGTACTTCGCCTTGAAGCCCGTCTTCTCCTGCAGCTTAATGAAGGCATCCGCAGCCGTCGCGCCCTCGTCGAGCTTGAGCTGCGTAGGCGCCACCCAGGTCTGAGCCTTGCCGTCGGCATCGGTGCCGATAATCGAGAACGAGACCTCGATTTGCTTCTTGACGACATCGCCAGTTTCTGTCGGGTTCTCTGTCTGGACGGCAGCCGCGGCGGCAGATCCTGCTTGGCCAGCGGATGCCGTCGAAGACTGCTCGCTCGTGGCAGGGCTCTCCCCCGTCGCCGAGCCTTCGTCGCCAGTTGCTGCCTCTGTAGTGGCGGCACTAGCTGCAGGCGCGCTCCCGGAATCCGAAACCTCGGCGCCGCTCTGCTCAGCGGTACCGCCCGCAAGCGCTGCGTCCTCGCCTGGCGTCGTAGCCTGAGCCACAGCGTCGGTAATGCCCTCGGCACCCTCGGCCCACAGCTGAGCCGGCGTGGTGCCAAAGGCCATCGCGAAGGCCAGGAATGCCACCAGGCAGCGCTTTGCCACGCCGCGCGCGATTACGCCACGGCGACGAAGCGAGGCACGCTGGCACTCGTCCTCAAACATATCCATTTGTCTCCTACTGTCTGTACTTGGAGCGTTGCCTTGAGGCTGCCCCACGTCATCGCGTATGTTGCGCTCGAGTTCCCCCATCGGGGTCCTCCTTCCCTCCAGAGCCCTATGCACACCGGCGGCAAAAGCCGCAGCCGCATGCAAGATGGGAGGCGATCCGACTTAACCTTAACGGCTCAGGCACGCCGTCCGATCTGCGACGCGAATATCCCGAGTCAAGAGGAATTACGGTTACTGGTACAGCCGGGGACTTGCACCCCGATTCTCCCAAACGCGCAGGAAAACCGCGCATTCGTGCGTCTCCGCACCACCATCTAGGCCATCGATTATTACCGTCAAAATGGTATCACGCAAAAGGGCCTCGCACGCAGGCGAAGCCCAAGGTAAAAGCTATTGTTTGCGATAGGAAAATGCGGTGAAGGTCGCAGCCTCTAGTGCTTGCCGCCGTGGCTGTTGAGCCAGATATTGCGGCCCAGCATAAGCGCCAGCACCAGCGCGCTCACGTAGCCCATAAAGCCAATGACTGGGATACCAAACACAACCGGCTCGATGCGTGCGTAGTACACCACCGACGAACCGATAAACAGACCGGCGATCACAATTGCCATCGACATGCGGTCGATAATTCCGCCCAGCTGTCGCAGCGCCTTATCGCTGCTCATGATCTGCGTGTTCACCTTAAGCTGCCCGCGTGTGAGCATACGCGAAGCCAGCCCCAGGTACTCAGCCGCCTCGAGTGAGCCCTTCGCTGCGCGATAGCTGCTCGCGGCAAAGTCGCGGCTCATCTCGCGCATGCGGGCATAGATGCTCTTCTCGTTTTTGATATGAGCCTGAATGATCTGGATCATGTTGACGTTGGGCATGTACTCGGTCAGCAGACCCTCGAGCGTCACCATGCCGCGCGCGAACATTGTCACCACGCTCGGCAGCTCAACGTCGTTTTTGCGCGCCAAGTTTAGCAGCGAGGTCAAAAACTCGCCGATATCCAGATCCTTCAGGTCAAGGCCCGCAAAGTCAGCCACGATAAAGTCAAGATCGGACAAAAAGGCCGAATGATCGAGCTCAGCCGAGTCGCCACGCGTCACGGCGAAGCGCATGAGCGAATCCTTGAGCTTTGGCACGTCGCCCTCGGCCACGGCAAAGATCATATCCTTGACGATACCGCGGTCGTGGCTCGACATGCGCCCGACCATACCCAAGTCGATAAAGTAAACGATGCCGTCCTTGAGAATGATGTTTCCCGCATGCGGGTCGGCATGGAAAAAGCCGTCGTCGAGCACCTGCGTCGAGTAGTCCTCGACGATTGCGGCACCGATCTTTTCCAAGTCATAGCCCTCGGCCACCAAGCGTTCAGGATCGGCGATGGAGATGCCGTCGACGTAGTCCATGACCACCACGTGCTCGGTGCACAGGTCCAGATAGGATTTAGGGCACGTCACGCCATGAACGCTCTTATGGAACTCGTAGAAGTCGTTGAGGTTTTTGGCCTCGGCCAAAAAGTTGGTCTCCTCGCGAAACGAGGTCCACAACTCCTCGACTACGCCGTGCAGGTCAACGAATTGATCGGTGTTGACGAACTTGGAAACGATACGCACCACCGAGCGGATGATATCGATGTCCTGTGCCATAACCTGCTGCGCACCGGGGCGCTGCACCTTGACGGCCACGTCCTCGCCCGTCACCAGACGAGCGCGGTGCACCTGCGCGAGCGATGCGCTACCAAGCGGGTTGGGGTCGATCGCATCGAACATCTCCCCCAGGCGCAGGCCGTATTCTTCTTCCAGACAACTGAGTACGACCTCGTACGGCACCGGCTCCACGTCGGAGCGCAGACGACGCAGCTCGTCGCAAAAGCGTTGCGGCAGAATCTCGGACCGGTTGGCCAGAATCTGTCCCATCTTGACGAACATGGGGCCGAGTTCCTCGAGCAGGCGGCGCAAACGAACCGGCGTGAGGTTATCCCACACGCGGTACTTTTTGACCAGGCGAACGATCTGCCCAATGCGTTCGCGACGACCCGCCGGCGTGAGCTGGTATTCCTCGTCCGGCGCCATCGCGTCGGGCTCCTCGGGCACCATATCGACAGCGCGCGGCTTCTTGCGAGCGCCCGAGACGGCGGCGTCGACCTCATCGACAACCGCCGCCTCGTCACCCAAGGGATCTAGATTGTTGTAATCGGTGGTGGAATCTGCCATCTGCGCTGCTACTCGGCCTCTTCGGTATCCTTCGCATCGTCGGGCTCAACGGACTCGACGGGCACCGAGGTCACGTTGTCCTCGACCGAATCGACGATGTCGCGCACATGGGCCAGGAAGGCAGTGCGCTCGGGAGCGGTCATGACGCGGACCCGGGCAAGGATGAGCTCGTCAAGCACGCGCTGGGCCGCGGTCTCGCCCTGCATGCCCAAGCGCTCGGTCAGATCGGAGATGGTACCGCCGGCCTGCTCGAACATGTCGGACACACTGCGGGCGATATCGGGGGTGGCGGTGTCCTTGCGGACCTGCTCGCCCTTGGTGTTAAGGTCGTCGAGGACCTTCTTGCCGCCTTCGACAGCAACGGCGGCAGCGCCAAAGCCCACGTTAATGGCGCCGTTAACAAGCTGATCGAGTTTCATAACCATGGTTGTCTCCAATCACAAACAACTGCATTGGCGTTCTTGTACCCAAGATTGAGCGAAAGCGACAAAGCGTTTTAGCGCTATTCGATCGACGGGAAATCCCTACCTCACGTTGTCATTCATCGCGAAAGAGTTCTTCATGGCGCAGCTCGTGGTGTAAAGCACCTTGCCCAGCAGGGCATCGGTCTCCACGCGAACACGCTCGGCAAAGGCCTCGTTGGCGCGTGCAAGCTCGGCAGGCACCTCGACCTCGGGCAGAGCGGCTACGGCAGCGTCGACGTCATGGATCTGCTTGTGGCCCATGCCACCGATCTTCTCCTGATAATCCTCGACCGCGCGGCCGCACTCATGGAAGCGGACGTCAGCCAGCGCGCCGATCAGGCGGTTGGCCCAGTAGAAGTTTTCGGACGTCACGCGAGCCTGCGTGTCGGCATAGTACTCGGGCATAGTCTCGACGTTGGCGTACAGCGGAACCAGCGCGTTAAACGAGTTGGAGCCAAAGGCCATCCACTGCACGGCGCGGTAGGCCGGCTGCGCATAGGGGCGCAGCTGCAACACGGCAAGCTGGCTGTTGCGGTTGATGCCGATGGGGCGATAGGCACCACGCGTAGCGGGCGTGCCCTTGCTGCCGTAGCAGTCGTACTCCGTGCCCTGGTAGTGGCTCGAGAGCACGTACTTGATGTCCTCGATGGTCACCTTGCGCTCGGGCACGCGGCTCCAGGGGATATCGTCGCTCTCGGGCGTGTAGTCGGCGTCGGGGCCATCCCACACGTCGCTGGGGTTGAGGCAGCGCTGCATGTACCAGGCGCGCGGCGTGTTGTAGACATGGTCGCTGTCGCTGTGCGAGCCAAAGGCCTCGCGCGGGTTAAAGACGGCAGCCGGGCCGTCGCTCTCGACGCCCAGCGTCAGGTCCAGATGCCACTCGGCCATCCAGGCGCGCAGGTCGGCCGAGCACATGTGGTCGGTCTGGGCGCCCTCGGCGTCATCCAGGTCAAAGCTGTCGATACCCAGCTGGTTGGGCATGGTCACATAGGCGTCGTCAGGCACGCGCTTGGCAATCCAGTGGTGGCCGCCGATGGTCTCGAGCCACCAGATCTCGTCCACGTCGCTAAAGGCGATACCGTTGTTCTCGTAGGTGCCGTAGCGCTCGAGCAGGTCGCCCAAGATACGCACGCCGTCGCGGGCGGACTTGGCATACGGCAGCACCAGGGTCACCATGTCCTCCTCGCCCAGGCCACCGGGCTGCGCCGGCACATAGCCGTCCTCACCCTCGTTGCCCTTGGCGGGCGCGTAGTCCACGAGCGGATCGGCGCCGCGGACGCGCTCGTTGGTGGTAAGCGTCTCGGTTGCGGACATGCCAACATTGAGCTCGTTGAAACCGGCCTCGGCCCAGATACCGTGGCCCGGGACAACATCGGGGACGCTCGTATAGCGCATGGGGTTATCGGGCAGCTCAACGGTCAGGTGGCTCAGGACGCTCGTGTAGACACGCGGCTGCTCGTCGGGATGCACTACGCGCATGCGCTTGGGCTCAAATACCCCGTTGGACGAGTCCTCGTTACGCGCGACCAGGGTCGACCCGTCGTAGCTTGCGTTTTTACCGACCAGAATCGTTGTGCACGGCATGCGCATCCTCCTTGAGCGAAGAAATCAAACGGCAACAGTGTATCGCTTCGGCGCAGAAAGGGCGAAACCACGGCCTCGGCAGCCCCCGTGGTCAAAAAATGCCAAATATGAGTACTGTCACAAATTTAGTGGCAGCAAATTGCACTGTTCCGGGCGCCGGGAATCCTCACCTGTCCAAAAACTGAGTCTAGTAATTCCCCATACGTCCAATAAAATTGGCTCTTTAACGATATTACTTATCGCTAAAGAACCAAAATGATCTCAAACATATGCGACTAACTTGGCAACAGTACTCATATTTGGCATTATTTGACCACGGGGTATCTAACCAACCCCCTAAACAGCCTCCAAACGCCTATTTTACCGCGCGCTCAGCCGCCTCGATCACGTGCTTGGCGAGAATTGCTGTCGTCACGGCGCCCACGCCACCCGGCACGGGGGTGATTGCGCCAACAACCGGCTCCGCGGCATCAAAATCGACGTCGCCGACCAGCTTGCCAGCGGCTTCGTCCCAATTAATGCCAACATCGATAATCGCCTGGTCCTCGCGGACCGCATCTGCGCCAATCGTGCGCGCGCGTCCAACGGCGGCAACCACAATGTCGGCAGCACAGCACTCGGCGGCAAGATCGCGCGTATGCGTATGGCACGTCGTCACGGTTGCGTTGCGCGCCGTAAGCATGGCGGCAACAGGACGCCCGATCACCAGCGAGCGCCCGACCACAGCAACCTTAGCTCCATCCAGCTCAACGCCGTAATGATCCAGCAAAGCAAGCACGGCTTCGGCCGTGCAGGGGGCAAAACCCTCGCCGCGCCCCGAAAGCGTGGTGAGCAGCGAAGCCGGCGTCATGGAGTCAACGTCCTTGGCGGGATCGAGCGCTGCGGCGACGGCGTTCTCGTCAAGGCCGGCGTGCAGCGGGCGGAACATCAGACAGCCATGAACAGCCGAATCGGTATTGATGTCCTCGATGGCCGTCAACAACTCTTCTTGCGAAACACCGGCAGAAAGCAAAACGCGACGAGCCTCAATCCCCACTTTTTCGCAGCGCTTGAGCGCACCGCGCTCGTAGGATAGGTCGTCCTCGCGTTCACCTACACGCACGATAGCCAACGTCGGAACAACGCCCCGCTCGCGCAGGGCCGCGCAGCGAGCAGCAAGTTCCTCGGTCAAAGCGCGAGCAACGGGAGCACCCTTCAGCAGTTCAGCCATGGCTATCCCCTCTTCCTTGCAGCGTCGGCGGCGCGGCGCGCCAGCGCATCGGCGCGCGGCAGCCACGTATCCAGCATCTCATCGCACGCCGCCTCGAGCTCCTCGGCACGCACCCGGTCTTTCATAGATGTGGTGTTGGCAAAGAGCGTCAGGCTCGCGCCCTGCATGGCGGCGCGGCAGAATACGGCACCGCATGCCACGTCGGACAGCAGCTGTCGGGAGCCCTTGTCCGCCATGTCCTCGAGCAGCGCCAGTGCGCGCCCGCAGGCATCCATAATGCGATACGGCGGCATAGCGGCCACATGCAGCGCATCCTGAATCGCAGCCGGTCGGGCCGGGTCCTCACGCGGAATACCGTACGCAGCGGACACCTGGCCGTACGCACGAACGTCCTCGGCGACCAGACCCACAAGCTCCTGCGCCAACTCGTCTGCCTGGGCAAACGCACGCGTCAGGTCATCCGCACGATCAGCAAGCGCGGGATTGGTCGCACCGTAGCGGGCAACCATTCCGCACAGCGAGGCGCCCAGCGCGCCCACAAAAGCGCTCGCGCTGCCACCACCGGGAACTGGCTCGCGCGCGGCCAGCGCCTCGGCAAAACCGCGACAGGTTTTATCCATCATCTCTTGGCTCATACGCATGCACCTTCAAGTCATATACATCGGTCGGGCGGAATCGCCGACCAACCGCATCGATCACGTAATGGTGCTAAGTCTAGCCCATAAGTACATGAGCGTCAGCGCACCTGGCCATCGCGGATTTCTATGACGAACGATAGGCGTCGGCACCGCAAACATGGGACACATGGCCCACCTTTCGAGACTTCCGGACGTCAAAAACTGAGGCATATCTATAAACAAGGAACCTGTTGGGGCAACGCCCACGCACGCGCGCCCCATTAAATCAACGGGCACCTCACCCCGGGGAGGGCCGACAGCATCGGCCCTCCCCTCTTTTGCGACCGCACATATTGCCACTTGTCGGCGCAATTCCAGCCCCCAGAATGGGACACATGGCCCACCCTAGCGAGCCGTCCACGCGTACAGTAAAGGCAGGTAATCCGTGGGCGGTTACAGATCGAGGAGGACACGACCATGAAAAAGAAGGCCTTTGCGATTCTCACCCTCTGCATAAGCCTCTTTGCCGCAGTTGCCCTGGTGGGCTGCGGTGGCAGCGGCGGCGCTACCGGAAGTGGCGGTGGCGGTGGAGCAGAAAAGCCAGCCGTGGATATGAGGACCGACTTCATTTGGTTTAAGGTCGAGGTCCCCGAGGGCGTCGAGATCACCGACGTCGCAGGCGACACCGCCGACAGGGCCCAGTTTAAGTTCACCGAGAGCGAGCACGCCAGCGATCGCTTCATCCCCGTCTTCGACTCTGACAAGAACGCCGATGAACTGTTCGACTACGAGGCCAAATGGAAGGCCAACTCTGGATGGACCGAGAGCGATCCCGTTAAGTACAACGGCAAGACCTGGCGCAACGCCTACTTTACACACTCGGGCGGCGTGACGACCGAGTACTTCACCGACGTTGACGGTGGCAGCGTGTATGTGCGCATCGACAACGTCGAGGAGCACAAGGACGCCGTCGAGACCATGATGAAGTCTCTGGAATTTGCCGACGACATCGCCGAGGCCAAGACCGAGGCCATGGACGTCAAGCTCGACGATATCGAGATCAAGCGCTAAGTAACTGGCGAGCGCAGCGGGAAACACGGGCGCAGTGCTAACAAGCGGCGGTACCCCAGCGCTTCGTACCCAGGGAGGGCCGGTAAACCGACCCTCCCTTTCTTATGCCGGTAGCCAACGAACGCGAGGATGCCGGACGCCGGAACCGCTCCAAATGTAGCAACAGTACGAAAACGACAAACACCCCAACACGTCCGCCCGCCGATTTATTGCGCCGCGCAGACAATTAAACCAGCATCTTTAAACATCTGAGCAGTATAGTGACCAAAACTATCGCATAACCGCACTCTACGAATGGAGAAGTTATGACCGAACACCACGCCATCAGCCGCCGAGCATTTACGTTGGGCCTTGGACTCGCGGCGTTGTCGCCACTTGCAAGCCTGCCCGAAACCGCGGCATTGGGCATTGGCCCACGAGCGGCATTTGCAGACGACGCTGCCACAGCGTCGGTCAGCCTCAACAATTTCGTCATTCGCCTTCGCCCCGCGGGCTATTTTCGTACCGCAAGCGTTAACGAAGACGGCAACGTCATCGGCAACGTCTGCCATCTGTTTAATGACGGCACGTCCAGCAAGCTCATCCTTGAGAACGTAACAACCAAGAATGACGATACAAACTGGTATGCTATCCGCACCTTGCTCAATTTCGAAGAGCATAAAAAGACGGGCTACAGCATTTGGTCGGTCGATGGCGACTCGGACAAAGACGGAAAGGTCATCCACGTATGGAGTGGCGAGCATGACGGCAAGCCCAGCCGCTCTTTTGCGTTCGAGCGGCAATCAAACGGAACCTATATCATCCGAGACCGCACGGTCGAGAAAGAAACCGAGAAAAAAGACATTAAGTACCTGGCAATAGAATCGAACGGCGAAGACCAGGACAACAATAAGATCTGCCATAAGAATAAGAGTAAGAGCATTCCGTGGGAGCTCGAGCTTGTCGGTTACAGCATGGACAAGACCAATGCCACAGTTAGCAGCATCGACTGGAAAACGTATAGCAGCTACGTCGATGGACCATGTTGGATGAAATACGTCGAAGACAACAAGTACCTCGACGAGCTGAGCATCCCAGGCACGCATGATTCGAGCACCTGCAGTGTGGACAACGACACTGAGCCCCAATCCTCGCAAGTAAAATGCCAGCAGGATTACATTCCCACGCAGTTGCTCGAAGGCATTCGCTATTTTGATATCCGGCTCGGAAAGGGCGACAACCCTGGCATCGACCACGGGGATTACTACCTGCTCAAAAAAGACGCGTACTTTATGCATCTTTCCGATGTCATAGGCTACTTCAAAACGTTTTTGAACGAAAACCCGACAGAAGCGCTCATCATGCTTGTATCACGAGGCAACGACGAAGCCACCGACGAAAGTGTTACGACGGCTTTCGCCAAGGTTTTGGACGACAACCCCAAACTGTTCTATACGTCGAGCCGCGTTCCCACACTGGGCGAGGTGCGCGGAAAAATCGTCCTGCTACGTCGATTTGGACTCGTCGGCGACAGCGTAAGCGGCCACACGTGGGGCCTCGACCTTACCGAATGGGATGACAAGATCAAGGCTCACTCCGACAGCGCCACTATGTGTCTCGTCCAAGACGCGCAGGGCTTTGAAGCCGCGGGGGAAACAGGCGACAAAGAGCCCTATTGCACCAAGGTATACGCCCAGGACAAGTACAAACTCACGGGAACCGACAAGCTCAGCTGGGTCGATAATGCGCTGAAGGAAACGACCGGGCGCACGCGCAACAAGGTGGACGTCGTGGACGATGACGGGGCCAAGGTGCAAGTCCAGGAGCGTTGCTGGTCTATCAACTACACCAGCTGCACGGGCTTGTCGCACGGAGGCAATCCTTTTACCTCGGCACGAGTAGTCAACGAGCATCTGTATAAGAGCCCGTACATCAATCCCAGCGGCATCGAGGATACAAAGTCAGATTACCTCAAGCACATTGGCATCATCGCATCCGACTTTGTTGATGCGGCGCTGGCCCGGAGCATCTATCAGCGCAATTACGATACGGAGCACAAGCAGACGGCTTCGTGCTACCTCCCAGCCCGCATGCACATGACATATGGCGACTCGCTGAGCGACGCCTCGCTCCAGAACGGCAAGACCGTTGGCGAGGGTCATTTCCGCCTCGTCGACAGCAGCAACGTACTCAACGTGGCGGCTTCGGGCCATGCGTTTGCCATCGAATATGTGGATGTCGACGCCTTGGGCAACGAGACCGTTACGGAGCTGCGGGGCTCCGTGCCCATCGATATCGATCCACGCGCGCTGACGCCCCATTTTGAGGGACTCGAAGGCCTTAAGGCCGGCGAAGACGTGCGCGCCAAGATTGCGGCATCACTCGAGGGCAAGCTCGAAACCGATGCCTGCACGGCCCAGCTCGAGTTTATGCACGGCGCGAACGGCGCTCCGGGCACAGCAATGGCCGAGGGCGAGGCATTTGCCGCGGGGACGTATTGGGTGCGTGCGAAAGGTCTGTTGGGCGACGCGGCGCAGAACTACACGCTCGCCAGCGACGGAGCCGCAAGCTTTACCGTAGCGGCCTCGGGCAGTGCAGGCGGCACCGGCAGCGGCACGGGTTCCAACGCAGACGGCGCCGACAAGAACGGCGGCGGCAACAAGAGCAAGGGCTCGACCGGAAAACTCGCCGGCACGGGCGACGGATCTGGCGTTGCCGCCGGGCTCGCTGCCGCCGCCGTGGCGACAACGGTCGCCGGCGCGGCAATGCTTGCCAATGACCGCGAAGACAGTGAAGGCGCTAGCGAATAGGCAAGCCGGCCTTTTAGACACATCGACTCAATCGGGGGCGCAGAACACCGTTCTGCGCCCCCGATTTTTACCTTGGCCCGAACGCCGCTATCGGCTACATCACCATGTTCAGCGCATTCACGAACTCCTGAGCTTGGGAGCGGCTGCTCAGACTAAAGACACAGGCAGTCAACAGCCTGTTACGTAGGAAAACGTCGCGGCCCTTGATCCTGCTGACCCCCGTAATGTCCTTAAGATAAACAATCTCGGTGTGCTTGCCACCAAAAGTGCCCTTCTTGAGCACCTCGATGCGGTTAGGGTAGATCTTGACGTCTTTAAACCTACCCGAACCTTTGTCCTGGAACAGCAGCGTGTTGTTGTCCATACGCGTCACTCCCGTGGGGTTCGCTAAAACTGTCTCTATGGCCACATTTTAGTCACCGCAAGGCCCCATGCGAAGGTGCCAAACAGCACAGTAATGCGAGTCCGCGCGAGGCTTTAAACTAAATGCGATAAAGATGCATTCCACAAGAGGAAAGTGGGGCGACAGTGATGGGTGAACTGGTAAACCGTGGAGAATCGGCAATCGTGCCCGAAGGTTTTTACAAGCAGGTCTCCTCGATTCTCAACGCCGCTCGCGACAAGGCCTATACCGCCGTTAACTTTGCGATGGTTGAGGCATATTGGGAGATCGGCAAGAGTATTGTTGATGAGCAGGGCGGAGAGGAGCGCGCAGCATATGGAGAGGCATTGATTGCAGGCCTCTCCAGAAGGCTTACCGCGGATTTCGGAAGAGGCTTTGGCATCGCAAACCTTCGCAATATGCGTCAGTTCTTTCTTGCGTTTCCAATTCGCGACGCACTGCGTAGCGAATTGAGCTGGACTCATTACCGCAGGTTGATGCGCATTTCCGACCCTGATGCTCGAACATGGTACATGAACGAATGCGCCGATTCTCGTTGGAGCACGCGTCAGCTCGAACGCCAGATCAACACCATGTTCCGCGAGCGCCTACTTGCCAGCAAGGACAAGGAGGCCGTCACCCAGGAAATCCAAAAGAGCGCCCCGGCTCGTCGCCCCGAGGATATCATCCGCGACCCATATGTACTGGAGTTTTTAGGTTTCTCGGACGATACTGCGTTTCGCGAGAGCGATCTAGAGCAGGCGCTCATCACGCATCTTCAGAAGTTCCTGCTGGAGCTTGGCCGTGGTTTCGCTTTCGAGGCGCGCCAAAAGCGCATCACCTTTGATGGGCGCCATTTCTATATTGACCTTGTTTTTTACAACTATCTGATGCGCTGCTTCGTGCTCATCGACCTTAAGACGGACGACCTTACGCATCAGGACCTGGGCCAGATGCAAATGTATGTGAACTACTACACGCGCGAGCTCATGAACGAAGGCGACAATCCGCCCATAGGCATCGTGCTCTGCGCGGACAAAAGCGATTCGATTGTCGAGTACACGCTGCCCGAAGACAACGACCAAGTGTTTGCCGCCAAATACCTGCCGTATCTTCCAAGCAAGGAAGAGCTGGCGCGCGAACTGAGCGCCGAGTACCGCGCCATCAACGAAGCGACTAATGGCGAAGTGCAAGGGTAGCAGCACGTTGCGACCGAAGCCACCGCAGCCGTCGCAGGCGCACTCGCGGTTGCGACGCACGCTACGAAACAATACCGGTCATGGACGCCGGCAACGACATTCTAGCCGTGGCTGGCGAGCGTGACCTGACAGGCAAAGACGCGGCCTTCGTCTGATGTGGGTCCATTGGCTGCCACAGAAAAGGGCCGGTTGCAGCCGGCCCTAGACGATAATACCTGCGTTGCCCGCGCTTCCGAAGTGTGACTAGCTGAAGAGCGGGTTCCGCCGCACACCCTGATTTTACCCAGTGAGGCAGCTCTTTTGCAGCCGCTCCACTGTTTATTTACATCTGGCACCCTCAAACAATCAGACGGCAGCCCGCACTCCTGAGAGCCGCCCCATACCCCCGGCCATCACGTTACGGTGCCAACCGGCACCGCTCCCCTACTTCCCAAATAGCGCACCCAGCAGACCGCGGCGTTTGGGCTTTTCTTCTCGGTAGGAACCCTCGGCAACCGCTGCAACCTGGCGCGGTTGCTCGCCGCCTCCACGGCGCACGATCTGGTACAGGAAGGGCGATTTAACGTATTTGACCTCGACGGGCGTGGCGTGCACGGTGCTCTCACCGGACAGATGCAGGCTCGGGCTGAGCGACGCCACGATATGCGTTTCGCGCTTGTCGCTAAACACCACCGCGGCCGCGCGGCCCGTCTGGCCGTTTACGGCAATGCGCACCTGCTCGCCATCGCGGCCGTCTGTCGCCGGACGATCGACAAAGTAGACCGGCACCATCACCAGGCCGTCCTTATGTTTGCGGGCCTTGCGCGCCCACATGCGAATGCTCTTTTTATTGAGCCCCAGTACAGCCTCGGCGTCGTTGCCCGCAACGTCGAGCGCCAACTTATCAATGACCACCTGGTCCTTGGTAGACGCATCGACTGAGACAACGCGAAAGTCACCTTCCTGCATGGCGGGATCGAACGGACTGACCTTGGCAAAGTCCCACGGCTCCAAAATGCCCATGAGGCGAACGTCCAGGTAGTTTGCCCTGGGGTATGCCCAGTCGAGCACCTCGTAGTACACCAAGGCCTCCTTGCTCAGGCCCTTGCCCGGGAAGCTCGCCATCATGCGCAAGTCCGCCAGCGCCATGGGGAAATAGAAGAGCATCATGTCGTTTTGGATCGCGTCTTCCACGTCGTGCCCGGCAAAGGCATCCGGATACTGGCGCACCAGCTGCAGCGCGTTGGCACGTGCCTGCTGCGGCGAGATTTCGCAGGGAATACCCTGCTCGGGCACATACTCCGCACCAACGCCCATGGTCAGGCGCTTGCTAAACGTCCCCGGCTTGAGCAGGTCCGCAATGCCGATCTTATTGCCGCAGGACGGGCACTCAAACACACGCTGCGTTGACTCGCCCTCAAAGGACGCTCCGCAGAAGGGGCAAGGAATGCTCACATGCGTGGCCTCTTGGAACTCCTGCGCCGTGCCGCGATCCTCCCACAGCAGATGTTCCAGGACCGACTGATTGCGCCAGTGCGCATTGAAGAAATACCAGTCCGGGTCCTGCGGGCGCTCGAGTTGCGACACATGCGTGAGTTTGAGCAGTCCATCCACCACCGTCAACGGCGTATGGCGAATACCCAAAGCGCTCTTGGGCTCTCCGGCGTCCGCCTGCCACGGAACCACCGTGCCGCAATAGGCGCACTCAAAGCTGCGCTTAGCCTGGTGCGAGTACATAGGGCCGCCGCAGTTTTGACATTTAATGGCAAACATCTCGTCCATGGAAACGTCCTCCTTTGCACAGGGGCTGTCGACATTAAGTATGTCGAGCAAGCAGGCACATGCCCATACCCATGTGGCCCAAAATGGACCACCCAGGCAGACGAGAAGGCTCGCTCGTTAGCACCGGCAGACTATTGCTGCATTTTCTGAGCATCGGCGCACGGCGCCCCCGTGCGAGCTACACTATCCCCTTAAACATGATTGTGAGGACGACCGCTATGCTATTTGTAAATCGGCTGGTACATACGCTTGTTCCCGGCAGCGAGAGCGAGCCGGTCGATGCATCTTGCCGCACCAACGCGGGCTTTTCCGCAAGCCTCGTCTGCATTGGCCTCAACATCACCCTGTGCCTGGCCAAGGGCATCGCGGGTCTGCTCGCCGGCTCCGTCTCCCTCATCGCCGACGCTTTCAACAACCTCTCCGATGCCTCGAGCAACATCGTGAGCCTGCTCGGTTTCCGCCTTGCCAGCCGCCCGGCAGACGAAGGCCACCCCTATGGTCACGGCCGCTACGAGTACCTAGCCGGCCTGTTCGTCGCCGTCCTGGTTTGCGCCGTCGGCATCAACCTGATTCTCGAGTCGGTCACCAAGATCATCAAGCCCTCGCCCACCGCTTACACGTTTATTTCCCTTGCGGCACTGGCTACGTCCATGCTCGTTAAGCTCTGGATGGCAGCGTTCAACCGCACGCTGGGCGATCGCATCGACTCGGAGACGCTCATCGCCACGGCGCAGGACTCCAAAAACGACGTCATCACCTCGGGCTCGGTCTTGGTGGCGGCGCTTATTTCGCAGACGACCGGCTTTGATCTCGATGGCTGGGCAGGCCTGGGTGTGGGCATCTTCATCTGCATCAGCGGTCTGGGCCTGGTGCGCGACGCCATCAGCCCGTTGCTGGGGCAAGCGCCCGACCCCAAGCTCGTCCAGGCAATCCGCGACAAGATCATGTCCTATCCGCAGGTCTTGGGCACACACGACCTCATGGTGCACGACTACGGCCCCGGTCGTCAGTTTGCCAGCGCCCACGTGGAGATGCCCGGCGAGGGCGACGCGTTTGAGCACCACGAGATTCTGGACACCATCGAGCACGACATCAAGCGCCAGATGGGCATCGGTATCACGCTGCACTGCGACCCCATCGCGACAACCGGCGATGACTTGCGCGGCTGGGTCAAGCGCGGCGTCATGCAGATCGATCCCGCGCTCTCCATCCACGATCTGCACGAGCACAACGGGTTCGTTTCGTTTGACCTGGTGCGTCCCGACGGCTTTGACATATCCGACGAAGAGCTGCTGGAGCTCGTCACGCGCATCGTGCACGAGCGCCGGCCCGATGCCTCATGCGTCGTTACGTTTGACTCGGGCTTTAGCTCGCCCGACCGTCCGGCCGAGCAGCTGTAGTCTGCTTAACAGCTAGTTTCCCTGCGCGCCCGAGATGCCGTTTTGCAGCGCGTCCCAGGCATTGGTAGCCATATCGCCCAGATTCTGAGCAGTATCACCCAGGTTTTGTGCCGTATCGCCCAGCTCTAGCGCCTTATCTCCCAACTCCTGCGCCTTGTTGCTCAAGTCCTCCAGCGTATTGGAGCTCGAGCTGTCGGTACCGCTTTGGCCGCCGGACGAGTTGCCATAGCTGTTCTTGTGCGTGAGCTGAATCTCCAGGTTGCCGTTGTCGTTATAGTAGGCATTCGTAACAACCCAGTTGGAATCGATGACGGGCGTTGAGCCATCGTCGGTCAGGATCACGGCGTTCGAAAGGTCGGCTCCGCGCGACTTGAGGAGCTTCTTGGCGTTGGACCAGTACTGTCCCGGGATATCGCTCAGGTCGACGGCAGCAGACTGGGTGGTCTCGGCCTGCTCGGTCGTGGCATCGGTCGTGGCGCCCCGCTTGTTGAGCATGCCCGACACGATGGCAAACACAACCGACAGCGCAAAGAAGATCGCCAGCACGATGATGATCTTCTTGATCACGCTCGACGAACGCGATGGCTTCTTCTCCTCGTCCTCGCCATATTGCGGAATCGACTTGGGGTACTCGCGATACGGCTCGCGCGACTCGTAGCGAGGCTGCGCCGTGCGAGGCATATACGTCGTCTGCTGAGGCTGCGGAATGGGATTTTGCGGCAGGTCATCATAGGAATTCGGCGTCGAGGCAGCATAAGAATCCTGCGGCGCGTAATCAAACGGGTCCGGAGCTGCGTTGCCATAGGGGCCTTGCGAAGATGCAGCGTAAGAATCCTGCGCCGAGTCGCCATAGCCCATAACTCGCGTGGGCTCGGCAGAAGGCTGCGTCGCGGCGGGGTCGGCATAACCGGGGTTGGGAACAACGTGGGTCGCATCGGCGCTACCGCCAGCCTGTGCGGAACCGTAGCCGCCCATCGCGGTTGTCTTGTCCTGATCCATGCAACGATTCCTTTCCGTCGCGCGTGAGCCTCAAGTTATCCATGCATTCTACCCGCGCAAAAGCCTATGATGGGCAGAGTCCGTCGGTATCTACAAGACATGCGCGGGCCTAAGGATCAAAAGGCCCCGCCGGGCCTTGGTAGGCGCGACGGGGCGTGCAAGCGGCTATGAGCAGCGAGCTTAGAACAGGCCGGTGATGTTGCCGTCGTTGTCGACGTCGATGTTTTCGGCCGCGGGGATCTTGGGCAGGCCCGGCATGGTCAGAACGCTGCCAGTCAGTGCGACCACAAAGTGGGCGCCGGCAGAAACCTTGAGCTCACGCACCGTGATGCGGAAGTTCTCGGGAGCGCCCAGGGCCTTGGCGTTGTCGCTAAAGCTGTACTGCGTCTTGGCGACGCACACCGGCAGGTTGCCAAAGCCGTTCTCGCGCAGCTCGGCGAGCTGGCGCTTGGCGGCCGGCGTAAAGTCGACGCCGTCGGCGCGGTAGACCTTGGTGGCAATGGCCTCGAGAGCGTCGGCCACATCGGCACCGTCCTCATAGGCAAACTTAAACTCACTCGGCTGCTCAATCAGACGCATGACCTCATCGGCCAGCTCGAGCGCGCCCTCGCCGCCCTTGGCCCAGACCTCGGAAAGCTTAACGTTGACGCCGAGCTTCTGGCACTCGGACTCGATGAGCGCAAGCTCGGCCTCGGTGTCCGTCGGAAAGCGGTTGATGGCGACCACGCAGGGCAGACCATAAACGTTCTGGATGTTGTCGACGTGACGCAGCAGGTTGGGCATGCCAGCCTTGAGTGCCTCGAGGTTCTCCTCGTTGAGGTCGGCTTTGGCGACGCCACCGTTGTACTTCAGCGCACGAGCGGTCGCGACGATCACGACGGCGCTGGGGCGAACGCCCGTCATGCGGCACTTGATATCGAGGAACTTCTCGGCGCCCAGGTCGGCGCCAAAGCCGGCCTCGGTAATGGCAACATCGCCAAAGCGCATCGCCATACGCGTGGCCATGATAGAGTTGCAGCCGTGGGCAATGTTGGCGAAGGGACCGCCGTGGACAAACGCGGGCGTGCCCTCGAGCGTTTGCACCAGATTGGGCTTGAGCGCGTCCTTAAGCAACGCGGCCATGGCACCCTGGGCCTTGAGGTCGCGGGCACGGACGGGCTCGCCGGCATAGCTGTAGCCGACAACGATCTCGCCCAAGCGCTCCTTAAGATCGTTGATGCTCGTGGACAGGCACAGGATTGCCATGACCTCGGAGGCGACGGTGATATCGAAGCCGTCCTCGCGCGGCACGCCCTGGGCCTTACCGCCAATGCCGTCGATGACGTGGCGCAGCTGACGGTCGTTCATATCGACGACGCGCTTCCAAGTGATGCGCTTAACGTCAATACCGAGCTGATTGCCCTGCTGGATGTGGTTATCTAGCATGGCGGCCAGTAGGTTGTTGGCGGCACCGATGGCATGGAAGTCGCCGGTAAAGTGCAGGTTGATATCCTCCATGGGGATGACCTGAGCCCAGCCGCCGCCGGCAGCACCGCCCTTAACGCCAAAGACGGGGCCGAGCGAAGGCTCGCGCAGGGCAACGGCACTCTTGACGCCGCGACGACGCAGGCCGTCGGCCAGACCGATGGTCGTGGTGGTCTTGCCCTCGCCCGCGGGCGTTGGGTTGATAGCGGTCACGAGGACGAGCTTGGCCTGGTGATCAGTCGGCTCGTTGAGCAGTGAATAGTCGACCTTAGCCTTGTCGAAGCCGTACGGAATAAGGTGCTTAACGTCGACGCCGGCGTTCTTGGCCACCTCGGTAATAGGCAGTGGCGTGACAGAACGTGCGATTTCGATGTCAGTAGGCATGGGCGGTCCTTTCGTTACCGAATGAGAAAAAGACCAATTCAGCATAGCACGGGCGCGCAATAGTAAAACGCCCATAACCGATGAACGGCGATATGTTTACCCGATGCCCAGCGATAGCCCAACAGCCCGCCAAAACAAAGCGCCCTAAACGGTAGGTTCAATCCCCAGGTGCTCAAAGGTGCGAAGGGTTGCCTGACGGCCCTGCGGCGTACGAATCATCAACCCGCACTGCAGCAAATAGGGCTCATAGACATCCTCGAGCGTGCCCGGGTCCTCGCCCACCGCACTGGCAAGGGTCGTCAGGCCTACAGCACGGCCGGAGAACGTCTTGGCAAGCGTCTCCAAGATACGAATATCCATCCAGTCCAGACCGAGCTCGTCGATCTCGAAGAACTCGAGCGCCTGGCGGCAGATATCGAGCTCGATAGGGCCGCTGCCACGCACCTGTGCGTAATCGCGCACGCGCTTGAGAAGGCGGTTGGCAAGACGTGGCGTGCCGCGCGAACGCGAGCCGATCTCGAGTGCACTGGGATGGTCGATCGTCACGCCCAGGATAGTCGCCGAGCGCGTCACAATCTGCGCGAGCTCCTCGACCGTGTAGTAATCCAGGCGATACGAAATGCCAAAGCGGTCGCGCAACGGGCCGGTCAACATGCCTGAGCGGGTCGTTGCCGCTACCAGCGTAAACTTGGGAATATCCAGGCGAATCGAGCGCGCCGCCGGACCCTTGCCAATCACGATATCGAGGGCAAAGTCCTCCATCGCGGGGTACAGGACCTCCTCGACCGAACGGTTGAGGCGGTGGATCTCGTCGATAAACAGCACATCACCCGGCTGCAAGTTAGTAAGGATGGCCGCCAGGTCGCCCGTGCGCGCGATGGCAGGGCCACTCGTGGTCTTGATCTGAGCGCCCAGCTCGTTGGCGATAACGGTGGCCAGCGTGGTCTTGCCCAGGCCCGGAGGACCCGAGAAGATCACGTGGTCGAGCGTCTCGCCACGGCTCTGCGCCGCTTCGATCAACACGCGCAGGCTCTGCTTGATGTGCTCCTGACCACAGTAATCGTCCAGGCGCTGGGGGCGCAAAGTGCGGTCGACATCGAGGTCCTCGGCCGTCAGCTCCGAGCCCACCATGCGCTCGCCGTGCGCCATGGATGCCGCCGGCGAGTTGCCGGGCGTCGCCCACAGGTCCTGAGAGTCATCGGCTTCCCACATCACGCGTCCATTCCGAGTCGCTTAAGCGCCGCGCCGAGCAGATCCTCGACACGCATATTCTGCCCATCATACCCGCTCAGGGCAACATCGGTCTCCTGCAGGCTAAAGCCCATGGAAAGGAGCGCCGCACGGGCATCATCGATCGCCGAAGGAGCGGCGGCGGGAACCGGCATCGCAACCTGGCCGGGAATCACGTCGACCGGCACAAAGCCCTTATCCTTGGCAAAGGTGCTCTTGAGTTCCAGGATCAGGCGCTGAGCTGTCTTTTTGCCCACACCGGGTACCTTGGCCATGCCCTTGTCGTCCTCGGCCATCACCAGCGAATACAGCTGCCCCACGGTATAGGTGGAAAGCACGGCGAGCGCCAGGCGCGGGCCAACGCCCGAAACGGACACGAGCCGGTCGAACATCGTGCGCTCATCCTTTGAGGAAAAACCGAAAAGTGTCATGGCGTCCTCGCGCACCTGCATACGCGTGTAGAGGCGGACCTCGCCGCCGGGCGTCGGCAACGTGGCCGCAGTGCTGCCCGAGATGCCGAGCTCAAAGCCAACGCCCGACACATCGACGACAGCAGAGCTCATCGTGGCCTCGACAAGCGTTCCGTGGAGCTGGGAAATCATCAGTATCCGGTTCCTCTCTGTTGATAGAACTCGCCACCGGTGAGGGCGCGGGTGCGGCTGAGGTTTACGTGGCAGATGGCGCAGGCCAGGGCATCGGCGGCATGGTCGGGATGCGGGTCGTGATCGAGCTGTGTGAGTGTGCGTACCATGTAGGCGACCTGCCGCTTGTCCGCGGCGCCAGTGCCCACCACAGCCTGTTTGATCTGCATGGGCGTGTACTCGCCAATCTCGAGCGCGCATTCCGAAAGTGCGACGAGTGCAGCACCGCGGGCATGCGCCGTGGGGATGGCCGAACGAACGTTGGCGCCAAAGTAGATGCTCTCGACAGCAGCCGTGTCGGGTCGATAACGCTCAACGACATCCTTAAGGTCATGGGCGATATGCGACAGGCGCACCGCGAGCGGACTTCCGGCACTGGTCTCGATGCAGCCATAGGCACGGCAGCGAACCTCGCCACGCCGCTCCTCGATAATCCCCCAACCCGTATGAGCCAAACCGGGGTCAATGCCCAAGATAACCAAGCCGACCTCCCCTCGCCACAAGCACAGCGCAAGACAAGGCCCCGCGCATCATTCACGAACGTCTGTTCTAGAATAACACAACGCTAGCCCTATAAGTCAGCCGAGATCGAATTGTAGGTTGAGTATACGCAAGCGAGCGCCCGCCAGAGCGAGCAAGGTGCCTTGAAAGAGGAGGGCATTGACCTGGCGGTCATGTCCGACGATTGAAAGGCAGATTGCCGCTCTGGCGGGCGCGCAGCGACCTAGTTCTGAGAGAAGAACGGAAATTGTCGGGGATCAACCGGCGGATGCGGCATCGGGCCACCCTGGGGCCCACCCTGCGGGCCACCCTGGCCGCCCATCATCTTATCGATGGCGTCCTGAACCTCGCCCTCGAACTTTTTCATTCCCTCGTGTAAACGACGCTGACCGTCCTCAGAGCGCAGCTCCTCCATTTGCTCGGGCGAAATACCCAGTAGCTCGCCCAGCACGCCCATCATCTCGTTTCGCACGCGCTCGCTCGTATCCTCGTCAGCAAAACGGCGCACCTCGGCGCGCGCCAGCGAATCGACCGTCATACGCTCCTTGCCGTTAAGCCCCAGGTCGGACCACGCGAGCATATACGGCCAGGCACGCTCGGCAAACGAACGGGCCGAGACGATCGGCGCCATCGGCAACATGCGGCGGGCAGCCTCACCCTGTCGAACGAGCATCAGCAGCAGCGAGCAGGCCTCAGGCTTGCCAGCGGCCATCGGGATGTCGTCGAAAGATCGATTGCGGTCCACGTGCGCCTCGAGCGCGCCATCGACCTCACCCGGCTCAAGCCCGCCGAGCAGCTGTGCCGCACGATCGAGCATATCGACCGGACCGTCGAGCGTCGAGAGCGCCTGCGCCAGCACGCGCTCCATACAATCTTCCACTGCGTTGAGCGTCACGAGCTCTTGGGGCACCACGGCAGACGTGCGGTTGCGCACACGCGCCACAAACTCAAGCGTCGACAGGTACACATCGCCAAAGGGCGCAAAGTCGCCCTGGTAGCCGCCGCAAAGCGCCGGCGCCGCCAGCGCGTACTCGGTTTTGGACAGCGGGCTCAGCGCCATCGCACCCAGCTCGAGCGCCGTATCCTCCAGCATCAGGCCCAGCGTGCGCGAGCGCAGGCGCTCGGCATCGCCCGCCGACACGTCGCGATCGAGCACGCGCGCCGCATCCGGTGCATCGCGCTCGACGGTGCGAATGTGCAGACGCTCGGCGATGGCGCGGACGGCGGCACAGCGGGCAGCCTCGGCTTCTTCCTGCGCCGGCGTAAAGATACGGTTGCGCCCCAGCACCAGGCCAATCACATTGCGCGGGCCCAGAGCGTCGACGGCCAGCGCCGCCAGCAGGGACGACGGCAAGTCACCCTCGAGTGCCACCACAGCACGCGACGCACCGTGGGCTCGGGCGTTGTCGCGCACGGCGAGCACCAGCGCCTGCCACAGCCACTCCTCGGAACGGAACTCGGGCAGTTCGTGATCCTCCAGGGCATCGAGCATCACGCCGCGCTGAATCTCCTGAACCAGCAGGCTCTCCTCAAAGCACGGCGCCTGGGCCACCACGCGACCGCAGTCGTCGAGCACAAACGAACCGCCGGTATACACCGACTCGTCATAGGCACCGACCGGCGCCATGCAGGCAAACCACACGCTGCGCTTGGAGGCGACCTTGCGGTAGGCGCCGCTGCGAACGGCGGCAATGGCAGCAGTCTCGCGGTCGGTCATGTCAAACGCGTTGAATTGGAAATACGCAATGAGGTCAACACCGGTCGGCAACATCTCGAGTTCGCGGTCCAAGTCAAAAATTACGGCGATGCGCACGCCGTCCACGTCGAACACCGGCGGCGCCCAACGCGTGTCGTTGTTCTCGCCACGCTGCAAGGCAATGCTCGAACGCGCCGGCACCACATGACCGTCCTTGAGCATCATGTAGTCGAGCAGCGGTTGGCCCTCAAACGAAACCGCCGCGGGCACGATGCAGATCATGTCAAGCTCCTGGATACGCTCGGCGACACCAGTCAAGCCGGCAAGCATGTCGTGCTCAAAGTCGGCAGCGCCCACCAGGCCACCGGGCATGGCGCCCATAAAGAGCGGAGCCGGAACGCACAGCACGCGCGCCCCGCGCTCGTGGGCCAGACGAGCCTGGTCCTCAATGCGGCCGCAAATGCCCTCAATATCACCCAGGCGCATATCGATCTGTGCAAGCGCGAGCTTCATGGCCCAGCCCTTTCCGTCGTAAACCATCGAAATCGTAGTAAAAGCGCCGGCCGCATAATGCAGCCGGCGCTTGCATGTGCATATGCTAGCTATGATACCCCGAGCGGGGGCGCGCTCCTAGAATGTCGCGGACCACAGCCCGTGCAGGTTGCAGTAGGCATAGACGGTACCGGTCTTGGAGCCGCCCGCGAAAAACGTCGCGGGTTTCATGCCGGGCTCAAGGTAATGGACCTCTAAGCGGCCCTCGGCCTCAAGGGCGATCCACTCAATGTAGTGCTCGGGCAGGCTGGGGTGCTCGACCGAGCCAACTCGGGCGCGAATCACGTGACCGTCGCGCTCGGTCTCGACAACAGGCACGTGCTTCTCATGCGCCGCGTCCTCAGTGTTTGCGGTCAGCTCCGTGCAACCGGCAGGGGTCGCAACGTCGTCGCCAAGGGCAGCGATGAGCTTGCCGTCGGGGTCCTTAAAGAATTTCGCCATGATGTTCTCCTTTGCTGATGTGCCAATGTTCTTGATGGTTCTTATGCCCAAAGGCAGACAAACCATCCACGGCATTGCAAATGAACACATAACGAGCGGGGACGATGGGACAGCGCGGGCTATCCGCCCTGGCGGCCTCACCCGAGCGGGTTAACGCCCGTCGCCGCCGAGCAGCGCCAGAACATCCTCGCGCGTGAACAGTGCCGACGAGATGCCGTCGCCGCCGAGTACGCTGTTGACCAGGTCGCGCTTAGACTCCTGCATCCGCATAATGCGTTCCTCGATCGTGTCCTTGGCGATGAGCTTGTACACGGTCACGGTATGTTGCTGGCCAATACGGTGTGCACGGTCAGTTGCTTGGTCCTGCGCCGCCACGTTCCACCACGGGTCGTAGTGGATGACCACGTCGGCAGCCGTCAGGTTAAGGCCCACGCCGCCCGCCTTGAGCGAAATCAAAAAGACCGGAACCTCGCCCTCCTGGAACTGCGCGACCATCTTGGCGCGGCTCTCCTTAGACGAAGCGCCCGTGAGCTTAAAGAAGTCGATGTCCTCCTTGGCCAAGCGCTTACCGATGATATCGAGCATACCCGTAAACTGGCTGAACAACAGGATGCGATGCCCGCCGTCGAGTGCGCCGTGCACGAGCTCCATGCACGTATCGAGTTTGGCGCTCCCCGCCTTGTAATCCTCGTAGTGCAGACGCGGGTCGCAGCAGATCTGGCGCAGCTTGGTGAGCTCGGCGAGCACCTTGAGCTTGTCTTTCTTAAACTCGGATGACTCGCGGTGCTGCACCTGTTGGGCGATGCGGTCCTGGTTGGCCAGGTAGAGCTTGCGCTGCTCGCCGGTAAGCTGCGCCATGACCGTATCCTCGATCTTCTCGGGCAGGTCGGCCACCACGTCTTCCTTGACACGGCGCAGCACAAACGGCGACACGAGCGCTTGCAGGCGGGCGGCACTGTCGCCCTCGGCATGCTCGACCGGGCTTTCGAAGCGCTTGGCAAACGACTCGCGCGTGCCAAGTAGGCCCGGCATCAAAAAGTCGAAGATGCTCCAGAGCTCGGATAGGCGGTTTTCGATGGGCGTGCCCGTCAGGGCAAAGCGCACGCCGGCCGGCAGGCGCTTGGTGGCACGCGCCACCTGGGTGAGCGGGTTTTTAATGTACTGGGCCTCATCGAGTACCACGCGGGCAAAGTCCTGCTCGACGTACTCGTCGATATCGCGCCGCATAAGGTCATACGACGTCACGACCACGTTATGCTCGGCCACGCCGGCGATTTGCACGCGACGCTGGGCCTTGGCGCCCACGATGGCGCACACATCGAGCGACGGGGCGAAGCGCTCCAGCTCGGCAGTCCAGTTGTACACGAGCGACGCAGGGCACACCACAAGCGTGGGCTTAATGTCCCCCGCTTCCACGCGCGCCAGGATATGCGCGATCATCTGCAGCGTTTTGCCCAGGCCCATGTCGTCGGCCAAGATGCCGCCAAGGCCCAGGTGTTCGAGCGAGCCGAGCCACTGGTATCCGTCGACCTGGTAGCCGCGCATCGTTGCCTTGAGCGATGCCGGCACCGTAAAGTCCATCTTGCCGAGCGTATCCAAGCGCTCGACGGTGCGGCGGAACGCAGCGTCGCGATCGGCCTCGAGCGCGGGCGTGCGCGCGAGCATGCTATCGACGAACAGGGTGCTCGACGCGGGAAGCGACACGCCGTCGAGCAGGTCAACAGCATCGACCCCCAGATCCTCGGCAAGGCCAAACGCGGCTCGGGCACCCTCGTCCAAACGAATGATGTCGCCGGACGTAAGGCGCGCAAACGTCTGGTGACGCTTGTAGGAGTCGAGGTAGATGGCAAGGTCTGACGCCGAAAGGCCGCTCGCGCCCAGTTCGACGTCGAGCAGATTGCTCTTGACGGTCGCACGAACCGAGAGCTTGGGCGCGGGTCGCACCGAAATCTGGCGCAGACGGTCGCTGAGCATGACCTCACCCAGCTCGGACAGGGCGGACAGGCCCTCGGTCAGCAGGCAGAACAAGCTCTCGTCATCGCGCTCCTCAAACGCCAGACCGCCCTCGTAGAAATCGAAGTACAGGGCCGCCGTGTCCATAACACGAAACTCTGCCACCTCGTCGCGGGGCGGCACGCCGGGGCGTTGCTCTTCGAAGGGGCTGCCCGGAGCGCCCAGGCTAAAGAGATCTGCCGACCAGTCGCCGTAGGCAACCGTAATTTTGCAGGTCACAAGCCCATCGTCGACGCCGATCGCCATAGCAAAGCTCGGCTCGGGCGCCACGGTATCGAGCGCGGCGGGCGCGGTAAGGTCGGTATAGTCGCGCAAAATGGGCAGCGCCATACGACAGAACTCCCCCACCTGGTCGACAGCGATATGGATCGGCGTGCGACAGGGCAGTAAGCGCGATAGGAACGGCGCCGCATGCTGGGCAAACGCTACATCGGCGCGGCGCGCACGGCGGGTGTCGACCAGATAGGCAACGTCGCCCGAAGCAAAGCAGTATGCATCGGCCGGCAGGCGTAGATCGTAGCTGCCACCAGCCGCCGGCGCGATTTTGGCGGCAAGGAGCGGTGGGCGCTCAGACAGCGCCTCGTCCTCCCCTTCCGGAGGCATCTCAACCGCCACGTCATAGGTGCGATGCGTCGTCGTCCCCCGCGACCAGGCGGGCTCAAAAGAGATGGTCTGGCCGCGCAACAGGTCCAGCACATATACGATGCTATGCTCGGACAGCGGCAACTGACGCTCGGCGACAAAACCGCTGCGGGCAAAGTCGTACGACGCCGAACGCGAGCTTGTGATGTCATCGAGATAGGCAACTGTCGTCAAGACAAGGCTGAGCAGCTTTGTCGACACATCTTCGAAGGCTTCGGGCGTATGGACAAACGTGAGCTTCTTGCCGTACGAGAAGGTGCCGCCGCGCACGTAGGCATCGGCCATGCCGTCGATATCCTTGACCACGTAGGACACCGAACCGCAGCGAATGCGGAACTCGAGCGCCCAGCTAAAGCGGTCGGCGAACAGCGGATTGTAGTACGGCACCAACGAGGGCTCCAACGCCGCTTTGGGGGCGTCGGGACCAACGGCACCGGCAAGCTTGCGGCGCATGCTCGCCAGCTCATCCATGCGCGCGTTCGAAAGATCGGAGAGCGCCGCCATGAGGCTGGGACTCGTGGGGACAGGTGCTGGGAAGGGAAAGTTGGGGTTGACCGTGGGCGTTGTAGGCGCGGGACGCGCGGACTGTTTGGGCTGAGCCGCAAACGTGCGGACCGGCGTGCGCAAACCTTCGACGGGCTCGGCACCGCTGGCGTCCAGGTACGCCAGCGCCGTGGCGATGGCGTGCTTGCACATGCCGGGGTAGCGATAGGCAGCGGGGCAATCGCAGTCGTAGTCGATCACCTCGTGCTCGTCCATGTCAAGCGCCACGTGCGTCTTGTACAGGTCGCCGCGCGAGCCGCGCACCGAGCCCTCAACCGTCACGTTTTTGGAGAAGCGCGAGCCGCTGTCCTCGATCGACAGAACGGCGCCGTTGAGCATGAGCGAACGCCCCTTCATAAAGGTTCCGCTCAACGCCGCCTCTTTGCGAAGCGCCTGCACAAACGTCCCCTGCGCCATCACTTCCTCCAATCTCACCCGGGGTAGCTTAGATAACCGTCACGCGGCCTTGGTTGCCGACGATGGCCTTTGCCTCTGCCAGCAGCGGAATCGAGCGTGCATTGACCTTGGCCGGCACCTCAGCGCGCAGCACGCGCCCGTCGACTTGCTCAATAAAGATCTCCACGCGGTCGCCGCCCGGGTTGGTGGTGAGCACCGTGGCCAGGCGCGCCATATTGCCCTGGCTAAAGCGGCTGTTGGGCACCATGACCTCAAAGACCTTGGGCTTGTTTTTCTCCTCGCTAAGCTCCAGCGGCACAATCTCCTGCGCGATGATCTGGTCGCCGCGGTCCGAGCGCTCGAGCTTGCCCTTAATGCGCACAAACGCGTCGGACAGCTGCGCGCCGGTCTCGGGATCGACCTCGCCGTACAGATACCCCTCGGCCTCCTTGTAGGTCTTGGGGAACACCACGACCGTGGCCTCGCCTTCCATGTCCTCGAGCTGCACGATGCCCATGGGGTCGCCGTTTTTGGTCACGCGCTTGGACACGCTCGAGACCATGCCGGCCCACCACAGCGCCTTGCCCTCGGGAATCTCCTGGTTGATGGTACCGCCCGTGGGGTTTTGCACCTCATAGCCGGTGTCGATCTGCGAGAACGAGAAGTCGCGCGCTTTGCTAAGTGCATACTCAAACGGGCGCAACGGGTGGTCCGAGACATAGATGCCCAGAACCTCCTTCTCCTGGCTCAGCTTAAGGTGGCGGTCCCACTCCTGGCCGTCCGGATCGGGCACGCTCACCTCAAAGCCCGAGCCCTCAACGTCGCCGAACATATCGAAGAACGACGTCTGGCCGCTCGCGCGATCCTTTTGGCGCTTCACGGCGGCATCGATGATGTTCTCGGGGTTGTTCTTATCCACAAAGTGCATCATCTGGCGACGCGGATACCCCGTGGAGTCGAAGGCGCCTGCCTTGATGAGCGATTCGATCACGCGACGGTTGGCCTGGCTCGAGTCCACGCGCTCGACAAAGTCGTGCAGCGTCTTAAACGGGCCGCCCGCCTCGCGCTCGGCGATAATCGCCTGCGCCACGCCAGTGCCCACGCCGCGGATGCCGGCCAGACCAAAGCGCACGCCCTCCTTGGTAGCCGTGAACTCGGTACCGGACTCGTTGACATCTGGCGACAGCACGGGGATGCCGTCGTGGCGGCACGCCGAGACGTAATGAACGATCTTGTCGGTCTTGCCCGTGTAGGACGTCAGAACGGCCGCCATGTACTCGTGCGGATAGTGCGCCTTGAGCCACGCCGTCTGCATAACCAGGATGGCGTAGCCGGCGGAGTGCGACTTGTTAAAGGCGTAAGACGCGAACTCGAGAACATCGTCCCAAATCTTCTGGGCGACCTCGCGCGTGTAGTTGTTCTTGATAGCACCGTTCATCCAGTGGTCGTAGGTGGTCTCGTCCGAGCCATCCTCCCAGTGGAGCACCGTCGACGTGAGCAGCTTGATCTTTTTCTTAGCCACGGGCTTACGGATACGCGAGTCCGATTCGCCCTTGGAGAAGCCGCACATCTCGACGGAGATGAGCATAACCTGCTCCTGGTAGACCATGGTGCCGTAGGTTTCGCCCAGGATGTCGTCCAGGCGGTCGTCGTAGGAGACGGCCGGCTCCTTGCCGTTCATACGGTTGATGTAGGACGAAACCATGCCGGCGCCCAGCGGGCCCGGGCGGTACAGAGCGATCAATGCCACGACGTGCTTGTACTCGGTGGGCTTCATATTCTTGATCGTGGCCGTCATGCCGGCGGACTCGACCTGGAAGACGCCGGCGGTGTGACCGGAGCCCATGAGCTTAAAGATCTCGGGGTCGTCAAAGGGAATCTCTTCCTCTTTGATGTCGATGCCGAAATTCTTTTTGATGTTTGCCTTAGCCTTGGAGATAACCGTCAGCGTGCGCAGGCCCAGGAAGTCCATCTTGAGCAGGCCCATGTCGGCAACGGTATGGCCCTCGTACTGGGTAATCTCGACGCCGCCCTTGGTATCGAGCTTGGTGGGCACATGCTCGTTGACGGGATCGCGGCAGATCAGGACGGCGCACGCGTGCACACCCTCGCCACGGGTGAGGCCCTCGATCGAGAGCGCCGTGTCGATGATACGGCGGGCGTCGTCATCCTTTTTATAGGCCTCGGCAAAGTCGGGGTTAAACAGATCCTCTTTGCCGGGTTGCTTTTCGAGCACCTGCTTGAGCTTGACCTTGGGGTCGCTCGAGACCATCTTGGACAGGCGCTGGCCCATGTAGACCGGGTAGTCCAGCACGCGCGCGGCGTCGTTGATGGCCTGCTTGGCCTTAATGGTCGAGTAGGTGATGACGTGGGTGACCTTCTCGGGACCGTAGAGCTGGCGAACGTGCTCCACGACCTCGAGGCGCCGCTCATCGTCGAAGTCCATATCGATATCGGGCATCTCGGTACGCTGCGGGGACAGGAACCTCTCGAACATCAGGCCGTTCTCGAGCGGGTCGAACGCGGTGATGTTCATGGCGTAGGTGACGATAGCGCCGGCGGCCGAGCCACGGCCGGGACCGACGCCGATGCCGTTGTCCTTGGCCCATTGCACGTACTCGGCGACGATCAAAAAGTAGGCGGCAAAGCCCTTGTCGCAGATGACCTTGTATTCGTACTCAAAGCGCTCTTTGATGTTGACGCCGCCGATCTCGCGCGTGGCCCAGTCGTCACCGTAGTGCTGGCGCAGGCCCTTCTCGCACTCGCGGCGGAACTGGCTCTCGTGCGTCTCGCCGGGATCGAGCAACGGGAAGCGCGGCAGGATGATGGAGTCCCAGTCCAGCTCAACGTAGCACTTGTCGGCGATCTCGAGCGTGTTGTCGCAGGCCTCGGGGCAATACGGGAACATCGCCCGCATCTCCTCCTCGGTCTTCATGTAAAACTCCGAGCCGGTCATGCGCATGCGGTTAGGGTCGTCGACCTTGGCGTTCATGCCAATGCACATGATGACGTCCTGCACGGGCGCGTCCTCGCGGCGCAGGTAGTGGAAGTCGTTGGTGGCGATGACCTTGACGCCCACCTGCTTGGCGATGTCGATGAGCGTGCGGTCCATCTGCTCGTCGGTCAGGCCGTTGTCGGTGGTGATGCCGTGTTCCTGGATCTCGATATAAAAGTCGCCGGGATCGAAGGTGTCACGGAAGGTCTCAGCCCACTTGATGGCGCCCTCCATGTCACCGCGGTCGATGTATTTGGGGATGATGCCCGCGATGCAGGCGCTCGTGCAGATCATGCCCTTGGCATGGCGGCGCAGGTTGTCGAGCGTCACACGGGGCTTGTAGTAAAAGCCCTGCACGGCGGCCTCGGAAACCGTCTGCATCAGGTTGACGTAGCCCTCCTGGTCCTTGGCCAGGAGGATCATATGATAGAGCTCGGGCTTGTGGTCGCGGGCAAGGGTCTCGTCCGGCGTAAAGTAGACCTCGCAGCCGAAGATGGGCTTGATGACCAGGGGCGGCTTGAGCTCGTCGATGTTGCCCTTCTCGTCCCACATGGCCATGTCCTTCACATACTGGGCATGCTCGCGCGGGTTTTCCTCGGGATCGGGCTCCACCAGCTCGTCGCGGCGGTCCTTTTCCAAGAAGGCCTTGTCGTGGCTCCAGGTTTTGTACTCGGGCGTGTTGTGATTGACGGCGTCGCAGGCCAGCGCCAGGTCGGGTACGCCGTACATGTAACCGTGATCGGTAATGGCCACGGCGGGCATGCCAAGCTCAACGGCACGGTTGACCATATCCTGGATACGGGTTGCGCCGTCGAGCATGGAGAAAACAGTGTGATTGTGCAGATGGACGAATGCCATATGATGAGCTCCGATGCGGGTTCGTGTTCTGACTGAACGATTTTACCGCACGGCACGGACAGCACCCGAACCTAGCCAAACCCACACGGGTAGTCTTTTTGGGACCCTCAAAAAGGGGAATGAGGGCATCCAGATATATCGAGTATTACTGGAACCCCGGCGATGCGCGGAATGATTTGTGACGGATAGTCATGTCCATCAAGAAGGCTCGACGCTTCGGATAGCTCGTCAATCGATATATCAATTCTTGGAGACCTGCATTCCTACCATTTTTAATGAAACAACGGCGGTAATTGCTATCGCGATTGCACCAATAATACCGAGCGCTATCTGAATGGGATATAACCCCAACACATGTCCAAATATGAAGAAAAACATTGCGGAAAAGAAGGCCCTTACCAGAGATGCGACGGAAAGGATCGTCGCGCGGAGATCGTCCGCTATCGCGTCTTGGATTAAGTTTTCCGAAGTGATGTACACCACTTCTGGGAGGAAACAAAGCACCATGCTAAGGCCAAACAAGCACAGAGGATTTGAAGCGAGCCACGGAAGAATCAAGAAAAGGCCAGCCTCGATTAGCATCGAGACGAGCATGGTATTTCTTTTCCCGAAACGCGATGAGAAGAAATCTGCTGCAATGTAGGCCGTCGCATTTACTGCATAGGATGCACCGAAAAAGATTCCTATTATGGAGACGGGAGCATCAAATGCGTCGAATACCAACTGATTCAAGTTGTAATAACTCCCGTAGAATCCGTCGAGCATGCTTGTGCCGATGAGGAGAAGCAATACCGCAAAAGCGGATTCTCCAACGCGCCAGGTCTCGCGCCTGAACATCTTGGCTGCGTCAAACCTCCCCTTTTCTGATCTTTCAGAACGGGTCGTTTCCGTCCTCTCAATGGGATACAGAAGGAAAAGCTGCAGGAGATAGAAAACGGAGACACATACGTAGAGGGCACTCCAAGATACTTGGGCAATGAAAGATCCGAGCACAATTGCCATTCCCGTAGCGATTGATTGCGCGGCAAGCAGCCGAGCGTTGATGGTGAGGAAGCGCTCTCCTTGACCGGCATTTCGGGCAATTTCATATAAAAGTGCTTGTTCGGATCCCGATTGAAGGGAGTAGGCGAGTGCCTCAACAAGGGAAAGCACGACAAGAAAGGGGCCTGAGAGCAACAGCATGCCGGCGGTATGGAAGAAAAGCAGCAGCACGCCCACTTGAATCGAAAACTTCTTTCCAAAGAAATCGCCTATCAGCCCTGTTGGCAGCTCGAGGACGACCGTTGCTATGTTGAACAGGGCTTGATAAAGCGCGATTTCCGTGACAGACATTCCTTTCTCCGCAAGGAAAAGTAGAAACACTCCCCGATTTAAAACAAATCCCGTGAGAACGAAAAAGGCGGAATAGACGTGCAGTTGCGTAGTGGCATTCTTATTCATTTGGCACTACCAACAACTATTTTTGTCGGGCCGCTCGCTACTGATTCGAAACCTGAAGTGTTCACAGTTGATGTGAAGAGCGGTAAAGCTTTTGCACAGGGTATCAATGGAGTACATCCGAAGCGTTTTCGGCAGTATCATCGGCGAAGGCGGGATTAGCCTTTACGCGGCGCTCACCCTCGATGTATTTGACGATTTGATCAATCGTCTGGTTGGCGTGGCTCTTGAGCTTGCGCTCATAGAAGAAGAGGCCGAGCTTGCCGCGCGTGCCAGACGTGTTGCCACCCACGCCCTGAAAATCCTCGGTATAGGTGAGCTCGCAGGCACCATCGCCAGCAGGTGCAGCCTCATAGCGCATGGTATTGATGCCCGCCGCATACTGAAAACGGACCTCATAGAGGCACGGGTAGTCAAAGTGCTTGATCTTAACCTTGATCGCCGTGCCCTTGGCCTTGCCTTTTGCGGACTGGGCGCGCTTCTCGTACTTATAGCCGTTGAGCTTGTTGCGGCTGGGACGCTTGCCCGTGGCGTTCTCGATATCCTGCATGATGGACCCCGCCAGAGCGTCAAAAAGCTCCTCCGGTGTCACCTTAAGCGTTTTGGTGAGCTGCATGATGGCTCCTTATTCGTTTGAACCGTTCGAGTCATTGTAACGCCCCAGGCTCTCCCATGCGTTGCGGTGCCATTTGGACGATTGAGGGCTTTACAGCCGCAAAACTACCCAAATAGCACCGTAAAGCCTGAGGTGGCTAGAGGTTGTAGGTGACCACTTGAGGTTCGGCGGGTTCGACGAAGATGGCTGGATTCGCCTGCTCCACGCGGACGAACTTGACGGTCACGGCCTCAAAGCCCGCCTTGTGCAACACATCGGCGTAGACGCGCGCCTGCAGGGCGTGCTTCTCGAGCAGCTGGTCCGGCGTCTCATCCGGCGTGCCACCTGTCTTGTAATCGATGACCAGTGCGCGCGACGGATCGGCCGGGTCGGTCGCCAGTGCATCGATGGCGCCCTCGGCATAGACACCGTAGCGGGCAATGTCCTCGTCCTCGCAGCCCAGTGAAAAGAACGGCACCTCGGCGCGAACGCACGGCCACGCGAGCAGGTCGGCACGAACAGCCGACTTGAGCCAGCGGTCCAGGGCAACGTCGAAGCGTTCGCGCTGCTCCGGCGTCAGGCACCACAGACGCGCCAGCGCATCGGCACGCTCAGCGGGCAGTGCATCGGAACCCATCTCGATCAGCCACTGGCAGGCGGCATGGAACGCCGAGCCCAGCGCCATAGGGTTGCCGGCGGGCTCAACGGCGGCCACGTCTGCATCCGTCATCTCGGAACCATCCGACTCCGCATCATCGCCAGCCTCGTCCATGGGCACGCGCGTCTCGGCGGCACGGTCTTCCGTCTCGGCATGCAGTGCCGCGGCGATTGACGAGTAGCTATATGAGTCACGCGCCGGGAATGGACAGGTGCCCATGCGCACGCCCACTGCCTGGGGATACACAAGCTCAAACGAATCGGGCTCGGGGTCGGCAGGACCGGGAACGGTTGAGCGCGCAGCATTATCGGCGGCATCGGCATCGCCACGAACAAGCCTGCCCTCGACATCCAGCGAAGCGTTGGCCTCAAACACCTGCTCGCCAAACGTAAAGTCCGCCAGCGAGATGAGCTCGTAGTCGCCCGGCTTGGAGTTGTCGAACGCTAAACGGTCGCTATCGAGCTGCGGCATGTCCAGGCTGCCGGTCGGCAGGATGCGGCGCAGCACGTCGTAAGTCAGATCCGTCTCGACATCGAAGGTCGGCGCCGTCACCTTGCCGCGGCTCACGCCGGCGTCCATCGCCAAAATGACCAGCTCACGCGCTCGCGTCATGGCGACATAGAGCAGACGAGCCCGCTCCTCAAGCGAAAGTTGCAGGTCGTCGTTGCGCAGGCGGGCAAATGCCTCGGCGGGAGAGCCCGTCGCGCATACGTCCTCCATAAGCTCTGGCGGCAACCACAGCGACGTGCCCTTGCCCTTAAACGCATGTTCAAACTGCTTTTTGACGTCATCGCCCTTCACGAAGGTCCCGTCGGCAAGCTTAACGCCATCGAAGCGCGCCGGCAGTGCCACGACCTGCGCTCCGCCCTCGACGCGACCCATCTGTGCCGCACCCGAGGACTTACGCACGCCAAAGCACTCGGCGACCGCTACGACCGGATACTCCAGACCCTTGGACGCATGCACGGTCATGATGCGCACCGCGCCGTCGCCCTCCTCGTTGAGCGCGCCCGGAGCCTCCTTGCCCGCCAAGAAGCGGTCGAAGGCGAACGCGATGGAGCGCGGAGAATTGCCGAGCTCGGCCTCTGCCTCGGCCACGGCATCGAGCGCCTTGAGCACGTTGGCGGCGATGGCCTTGCCCTCGGGGCCGCGCTGCGCCAGACGCACGAACCAGCCGGAAGCATTGACCACGTCGCGCGCGATGGCGGCGAACGAATCGCGGCCCACGCGACAAAGCGCATACCGCAGCACCTCGCGGGCGCGCGTCACAAGCGGCAGGTTCTGCAAACCCGGCACGTCGAAATCGCTCATGATGCCCATGTCGATATTCCGGCGCGACGTCTCGCCCGTCTGATCGTCGAGTTTGGTCGCCAGCGCCAGGAACTCCTGGGCGCCGAGCGCAAACATCGGCGAGGCCAGCAGTGGCATAAGGCCCTGCGCCGTATCGGCCGGATTGGCGAGCGCACAAACCAGGGCGCGTACCGTCTGTACCTCGGCAGCTTGGGCAAAGACTGAGCCGCCTGCGATCACGCAGTCGAGCCCCTGGTCGCGGAAGGCCTGCGCATAGACATCGGCATTGGTCATGCGGCCCAGCAGCAACACCATATCGCCCTGGGGCTGCCCCGCTTTGACGAGCGCCTGGAACCGCTCCGCAATCGCACGAGCTTTCGCCTGCGTTCGCTCCTGCGTGCTGCCACCGGCAACGAACAGCGCCTGGCGGCGCGAAGCCTTTGCCTTGAGCTTGTCTTTGCGTTTGTCGCTCGGTTCAAGATCCAAGAACCCCTGCATCAAACCACCGGTGTCGCCGTCAAAGACGCGTGCTACGTAGCGCAGCACCTCGTCGTGGCTGCGGAAATTGCGCACGAGCTTGACGAGCTCGCCGGCGGGGGCATCGGTCGCGGCAGCCACATCGGGCGCCGCCGTCAAACCCACCTTGCGCTCCTGGCGACGGAATACCTCGACCTCGGCGCCACGGAAGCGGTAAATCGACTGCTGCGCATCGCCCACGGTGCACAGCGCGCGCTCCCCCGCGCCCGTCAGATAGCGAATCAGATCGACCTGCATCTGGTCGGTATCTTGGAACTCGTCGATCATGACCATCTTAAAGCGACCCTCGTAGGCGGCTCGGATGGCGGGATAATCGCGCAGTGCCTCGTATGCCATGCGCAACAGATCGTTATTGTCGAGCGCGGACTGGCCGGCCTTGAGCGCGCGGTACTCCGCCTCCACAGCACGGGCAAGCCCCACCAGCGCATCGAGCGCCGGGCCGCCGCAGGCAAGCACGATATTGATAAACGCATCGGCCGCCTCGGCCTTGAGTAGCTCCACCTGCTCCTTGGGGAATGCCTTGCTCGCCCGAGGCATGCTGCACGACATCATGAGTCGCGCCGCATCCTCCATGGTTTTGCCGCTCGCCTCAAACGCGTCGATGGCGTCGAGTGCCACCTGCGCCTTTTCGGTCGTGGCCTTGCTTGCGCCCAGCGCCGCACGATAGGCATCGGCAAGCGCCGAGGTGTCGGCCTGGCCGCGTGCCACGCGCACATCGTCCATGCCGCCCGGCAGCTGGCTCGATAGCTCCAACAGGTCGCGCACCAGGCCTTTTATGGTGGTACCGGCGCCAAACGGCCCGCCCTCGCCCGCCATGGGATACCAGGCGTAGAGGGCCTTAAGCGAGGCGGCGAGCTCGGGCGCGGCATCGGGCGCCGTCGCGCGCCCCAGCACATGCTCGACAGCCTGATCCATAAGCTCATCGGTATCGGTAAGCACCGTGAACTCGGGGTCGATGCCCAGCTCCAGCGCGTGCGCGCGCAAGATGCGCGAGCACATGCCGTGAATGGTCGAAATCCAAGCGTCGTCGACCGTCAGGGCCTCTTCGTCCATACCCTCTTCGATAAGCGCACGGCGCACGCGGTCGCGAATCTCGGCCGCGGCGTCTTTGGTAAAGGTAATGGCGAGCACCTGGTCCAGATGCTCGACAAACGGACCGGATTCGGGCGAGAGCGCGTAGACGATGCGGCGCGTGAGGGTAAAGGTCTTGCCCGAACCGGCGCCCGCCGAGACAAACAGCGGGCGGTCGAGCGTTTTGACGACTTGCAGCTGTTGCGGCATCAAAGTCGAAAGATCCATGGTCTACACGTACCTCCTTGCAAACGTTCCTTCGTGGTTATACGAGCAGCGCGCATGCGCGGCCTGCGCCGACGTCGGGTCGACGGCGGCAACGTCGCCCGCCTCGAGCTCGCGCAAGCGCTCGGCGATGCCGGCCTCCACGCGGTCGAGCAGCGCATCGAAGTCCATGTTGCCGCCCTCGCCGGGAAAGCCCTTCTTAAGGCCCGGGATGCGACCGTCGCCGCGCTCTTCCTCAAGCAACTCGGCACTCGCCGCGCCGCGCAGCGCCGGTTTGCCGCCCTTGGTCGAAAAATAGAGCGCCGCACGGGTATCTAGACCCAGCGCCCGACGCATGGCCTGCGCGTAGATGAGTGTCTGGGTATGCGGCGGCAGCCAGCGCGGATCGTCGATGGAGGCCTCGCCCGATTCCTCGTCGCGCACCGTGGGGTCGGCGAGCTTAAACTCCTCGACACCCGAACGATGCTTGTAGTCAATCACCACGGCGCGATTCTCGGCATCCACGTCAACGCGGTCGATACGCCCGCCGAGCGGCCAACCGGCATACTCGACCTGGAGCTCGTTGAACGCAAACTCCAGATAGCGCGGCGCGAAGGGGGTGAGCGCCTCGGACTCGTAGGCAAGCACGCCCTCCAGCTGCGGCAAGATCTCGGCCACCTGACGCTCCTCCACCGGGGAGAGCGGCACCAGCGGGCCCTCGGTGCCACGCTTGCCCGCATGCTCGACCAAGGTCTCGGCAAAAACCTCGCGCAGCAGCTCCTGTGCACGCGGCAGATTCATGGGCGTCACGCGCTCCATGCCCTCCTGCGGAAAACGTGCATGCAAGTGCTCCAGCACGTCGTGGACAAAGTTGCCCTTCTCCGTGTTGCCAAAGCCCGCATCGATGGACTGAGGCTTCACGCGATACGACACGAACCAGCACAGCGGGCACGTCGAGTACGCCTCAATCTGCGAGGCGGACGTCAGGCGCGGCACGAGCGGCGCGTCCTCGCCCTCGCCATCGCGACGGCGCAGGACCAAATACGGCACGGCCTCGGCACTCAGATGCTGAGGGGCTTCACAGGTCACGCGCTCGCGCTTGAGACCTTCGCCTGCCGCGGGATCGAAGTCCCTTACGATATCGCCCTCGCCCACGCACTTCGCCTTGTCGGCGTCAGCGGCCTTAGCGTCACCAGTGGTCTTGTCGGTGTCAGCGGCCTTAGCGTTGTCAGCAGCCTTAGCAGCCTTAGCAGCTTCAGCGGCCTCGGCATGTGCCCGCAGCTCGGTCCATACGGCTGCCGGGTAGCACTCGCGCGCCTGGCGATCGTGCGTCACGCGGGCGAGCGCGACCGGACCGCTCGCCGCCTGCATCGCACGGCCAAAGCGCACGCGCAGCAGGGCGGCGGGCTCCAAAGACACGCCGTCGCGGCGCAGCTCGGCCGTCAATGTGGCAAGCGGGCCCTCTTCGTGCGAAAGCGGATAGCTGTCCAGGTCGACATCGGCAAACAGCACGGCATCGTAGCCGCCAGGACGCAAAACCGACGCATCGGCAAGCGACACGAAGCGCACTTGTGCCCGTGGCGTGCGATCGACCTCGTAGGTCGCGTAATCGTAAGCGGTACTGCGCTTGTCCACCTTGGTTCGAACGCCGTCGAGAACCGGCACGGTCGCGGCCTGCGACACGTCGAGTGCACGAGCATCGTTCATAAGGATGTCGATGGCATGGCGCAGCAAAGCCGTCTCTGCCTGGCGACGGGCCTGGCCGTCAAGGCCGCCTAGAGCGCGATCGGGCAGCGCCTCGGCAACGGCGAGCATGGCCTTGAGCGCCGTCACGGGTTTGTCGCGCCACAGCGCCTGGAACACGTCCGAGACCACACACGGCACGTTCTTAAACCAGTTTTCGTCGCTCGCCGCCTTGCGCGCGCCCCTCACCTGACCCTGGACGCTCTGCAGCAGGCTCTTGACGCCCGCGGTAGTCTTGCTGCGCGAGAGACGCATATTCTTATCGAAGGTACGGGCATTGACGGCATCAGCGCCCGAAAGCGGACTGTAGATCCAGTCGGTAAGCTCCGGCGCGGGCCACCACTCAGTCTTGGAAGCGGTGCCCTCGTCGGCGGCTTTCATACGCTCGATCAGGTTGGCGAGCGCCGTAAACTGCCTGCCCGCGATGGACTGGGAAAACGCCGTGAACTCAGTCGTCTCGGCCGCAATGTGACGCGCCGCCAAACGGGCGGCGAGCTCGCCGAACAGCTGGGGTGCCCGGGCAGAAACGACGAGCACGCGCACGGGGTCGGCGGGCGTTGCAGTAGCTTTATCGGCCTTGGACTCCTTGTGCGCTTTCACCAACTTATCGATGGCGTCCGCATAGACATGAGCACGGGCATGGGGGCCGGCGACCTCAATAAAGGCAGGCTGAGCGGCGGCCCCGCAAGCGACATCAGACGCGACGGCGTCCTCCCCCAGCGGCGCGATCTCAAACAGCACACCGCGGGCATCAAATGCCGTGGCAAGCTCCTCGCGCATCGCCGCCTGCTCGCGGGCAAGCAGCACGACGACCTCTCCCCCATTGTTCGCCACGGCAGACAGCAGCTCGAGTAGACCGTGCGTAAACGACGTGGTACCGCGCACGCATACGGCGCGGGCGCACGCCGGCAGGCTATCGGCCAGGGCACCGGCCATAATGTCGGCTGCCTCGCAGGGCTCGACCATATCTCGACGGTCCAAACCGCCCGCGTAGGCACGCAAAAGCTCAAACACACGAGCCTCGGCATCGCTTTTTGGCTCAGGCTGGCAATTGTTGCCACCGCATCGCTCGGCCGTCGTCCCCGCCACACCCGGCAGCACATCGCGGGCCATGCGCGCGAGCATGCGCACCGTGCCCTGGCTACGCGAAAGCGGCTGCAGGTCGGCATCGTCGCGGCGGGCAATCATATCCGAAAACAGCATCTGACGTTGCAGGTTGTCGACGAAACCGCGCCCGTCGCCCAAAAGCTCCCAAAGCGAGCGAAGCCACGATGCGGGTGTCTTGTAGTCGATACCCAGCGAAATGCCGGCTTCCGCCGCATCATGACGGCACAGATCGAGCTCGGCAAACGTTGGTGCCAGCAACACGGCACGCCCGTGACGGGCAATAAGGTCGGCAAGCAGCGCCGACTCGGCATCGCTCAAATCCGTGCCGGCATTGGTGGTATAGATTCGAACAGGCATGGTCCTCCGCTCAAACCGTTCGCAATAATCAATGCATCCATCCTACCCGCCCAAGCGGACACATTGCCACCGCAGTTCCATCTTTTGGTACAAAGCAACCTGAACCCAACGCACCAGCCGATTGCAGGCATATAAAAACCGCCCCCGGAGGGACGGTTCTTCGTAATTCAATGTTGTCGCTGGCCTACTCGCCATCCTCCAACTTAATGAGGATCTTGCGGTAGCCACCGTACTCGCCGTTCAGCGCCTTTGAAACGCGGCTCACCGTGGTGGACGAAGCGCCGGTACGGGCCTGAACCTCAACATAAGGCTCGCCCTCGTCCAAATAGCGCGCAACCTGCAAACGCTGAGAAAGGTCGCAAATCTCGCGCGGCGTGCAGATATCGGTCAAAAACGCTTGGATATCCTTCTCGTCGTCCAAAAGGCTAAATGCGTGGACCAGCTGCTTGACATCAGGCTTGTCAAACATGTTCTCGATATTCATCGATCACCGCCAAACCCGCCAAAAGGCATCGAAGTTGATACTGACATCGGGCATCGTTCACCCGTTCTATGCAATAGGGCAACGCCTGTGGCTTTTGCCCGTAGCAGTGTAGCACACCACCAAACTAAAGCGACAAGACTCTCTGCCAGCGGCGCGTTTTTCAGGACGAACGCCGTTTAGAAACCGTATGCGCACGTAAGCTCCACGAATATTTGAGACAATGGGCGCCCAAACACCGCGGCGCGCCCGCGCAACCATCCAGGTCGCCGCCGCAAGCCGCTTCACGCGACGCCAGCAACCCCGGCGCAAGAAAGGATTCACGCCATGCGCTTTATGCTTAACTGGCTCTTCACCTCGATCGCCATCGCGATCGCCACGTTCCTCGTCCCCGGTATCCAACCCTTCGGCTTTGCCGAGACCTGGGTCTGCTTTGCCTTTGTGGGACTGTTCCTGAACATTGTCGATTCGCTCGTCAAGCCGTTCCTGACCGTCATCTCACTGCCGCTCACTATTATTACGCTTGGTATTTTTCAGCTCGTAGTCAACAGCTTTATGCTCGAGCTGGCCAGCTACCTGTCGGTCAATCTGCTGGGCGCGGGTATCTCCATTGCCAGCTTTGGATCGGCCTTTATGGGCAGCATCGTGGTATCCATTATGCGCAGCATTCTCGACAGCATCGCCAGGAACTAATGCGACCGGATACGGACCGCCACAACATGCCAAAACGAAGGCCGTCCATCGCAACGATGGGCGGCCTTCTTATTTGCCAAGTCTCAAAGGGCGAGAAAATCTACCATTTCCACCCCGTCCCCAAATGCAGGTGTGGGTTAGATGACGTAGTCGTAGCCATGGTTGGGAGCGACAAGTTGATCGAGCGTCACACCGTCGAGGTAGTCGTTGATGAGCTTGTCCAGGTTCTTCCACACGTCGAGCGTGGGGCACTCGTCCGAACGCGAGCAGCCCTTGCAGTCGCCGTCCAGGCATGCGACCGGTGCCAGACTGCCTTCGGTCAGGCGCAAGATCTCGCCCACCGTGTACTGCTCGGGCGGGCGCGTGAGCACATAGCCGCCGCCTTTGCCGCGCATGCCCGAGAGCATATTGGCGCGGACGAGCGTGGCCAAAATGTTCTCCAGATATTTCTCCGAAATCCCCTGACGCGCGGCGATCTCTTTGAGGGGAATACGGCCCGCCGCCTGGTGCTCGGCCAGGTCGACCATAACGCGCAGGGCATATCTGCCCTTTGTGGAAACCAACATATATATAGCTGCCTTTCGGTCTTTTAATTCGTAGAAATTCTAGCCGAAAAATTGGTTTTGAAAATACCTATTCCCGTCAAGCTGGTTAATCGACTCGTAATAATCTTCTATTTCCTATTGTGTTACTAGGCTTTACTGTCTACTATGCTTGCCAACAGCAAAACGAACAACCCATAAGGTTTGTGGGTTTCGCTGCCACACACACCGTAAAACCACACGGTATCCAGGCATTTGAACACTTTGGAGGTTCACCATGAGCAATGTTTACACGTCCATCGATCAGCTTATCGGCCACACTCCGCTTCTGGAGCTCACTCACTTTGAGGCCGATGAGAACCTCAAGGCCCGCGTGCTTGTCAAACTGGAATACTTCAACCCCGCCGGCTCCGTCAAAGACCGCGTCGCCAAGAACATGATCGACGAGGCCGAGAAAGCCGGCAAGCTCGTGCGCGGCGGCGACTACACCATCATCGAGCCCACGAGCGGCAACACCGGCGTCGGCATCGCCTCGGTGGCGGCGGCTCGCGGCTACAAGGTGATCATCACCATGCCCGAGACTATGTCCGTCGAGCGCCGCAAGCTTATGCAGGCATATGGCGCACAGCTCGTACTCACCGACGGATCCAAGGGCATGAAGGGCGCCATCGCCAAGGCCGAGGAGCTGCAGAAGGAGACACCCAACAGCATCATCGCCGGCCAGTTTGTGAACCCCGCCAACCCTGCCATTCACAAGGCCACGACCGGCCCCGAGATCTGGGACGACACCGACGGCAAGGTCGACATCTTCGTCGCCGGCGTCGGCACCGGTGGTACCGTGACCGGCGTGGGCGAGTTCCTCAAGGAGCAGAACCCCGAGATTCAGGTCGTCGCCGTCGAGCCCGCCACCTCCCCGGTGCTCTCCAAGGGCCAGGCCGGCCCGCACAAGATCCAGGGTATCGGCGCCGGCTTTGTGCCCGACGTCCTCGACACCCAGGTCTACGACGAGATCATCCCCGTCGAGAACGACGACGCCTTTGCCACCGGCCGCGCCGTGGGCCACAAGGAGGGCGTGCTCGTGGGCATTTCGTCCGGCGCCGCCGTGTGGGCCGCACTGCAGCTGGCCAAGCGCCCCGAGAACGAGGGCAAGACCATCGTGGCGCTGCTCGCCGATACCGGTGAGCGCTACCTGTCCACGGCACTGTTCCAGGACTAAGGTCTGTCGCCCATAGGTTGAGCCCAGGGACGAGCCGGTCTCCTCTCTCCCGGCAGCCTGAGCCCATCCAATCAGGGTGTCCCACGAGACGTCCGAACTTGCTACAATGTCTGCGGCGCGGAACCAGCCTCCCGCGCCGCTTTTCTTTTTTGGCCACATGCCACCAAGGAGAACCTCCCCATGCACAACAAGCGCGTGCTCGTCGCCATGAGTGGCGGCGTCGATTCCAGCGTGACCGCGTATCTGCTCAAGCGCCAGGGCTACGAATGCGTCGGTGCCACCATGCGCCTCACCTGCCCCGCGCCCGATCCTGCAACGGGTATGAGCAAAGTCGACCGCGACATCGCCGATGCAAAGGCCGTCGCCGAGCGCCTGGGGATACCCCACCATGTGCTCGACCTGCAGCAGACCTTCGACCGCAATGTTATCGAGCGATTTGTGACTGCCTATCAGGAGGGTTTGACGCCCAACCCGTGCATCATCTGCAACCGCCACATTAAGTTTGGCGCGCTGCTCGATGCGGCGCTGGACATGGGCTGCGACTACGTCGCCACAGGTCACTACGCCAAAACGAGTCAGGCATCCGACGGCACCTGGCGGCTGCACCGCGGCGAGGACCCTAAAAAGGACCAGAGTTACTTTTTGTATTCGCTCACGCAAGAGCGCCTGGCACGCACAATCTTTCCGCTGGCAGGCTTGGACAAAGAGCGCGACGTGCGCCGGATTGCCGCCGAGCAGGGCTTTGCCAACGCCAAGAAGGCCGAAAGCGAGGATATCTGCTTTATTCCAGACGGTGACTACGCGGGCTATATCGAGCGCCGCTGCGGACATCCCGCTGCACCGGGCGACATCGTATGGCGCGATGGCAGCGTGGTCGGGCGCCACAACGGCGCGCTGCGCTATACCATCGGCCAGCGCAAGGGCCTGGGCGTCGCGATGGCGCATCCCGTGTATGTGACGGGCGTCGACGCCGCTAACAACACCGTGCATCTGGGCGAGGCCGAGGACCTGACCGCCGCTGCCCTCACGGCCGATGAGTGGATCTGGAGCGCGCCGGACGCACGCATGGAGGCCGAGCTGGATGCCGGCGGCATTCGCGTAGGTGCCAAGTACCGCTACCGTCAGAAAGACCAGGCAGCGACCCTTACGCGTGACGAAGACGGGCAAATGCTGCTAACTTTTGACGAGCCGCAACGAGCCATCGCCCCCGGCCAGGCCGTCGTCGTCTACCGCGGCGACGTCGTCCTGGGCGGCGGCACGGTGACCGGCGCACTTAAGTAGCCCCATCCCCTTCATAAATTGCGGTGAAATAGGGACTGTTTAAGCGTTTAAAACCGCCAAACAGTCCCTATTTCACCGCAACTTAGAGAGGACGGCCTCGGTCGGTACTGCCGTATCAGCCGAGGCCGCTGCATCGCTAGCGTTGTACGTAGGCGCGGACCAGCTCGTAGGTATTGCGCACGCCGTCGATGTGGCTGCGCTCGTAGTTGTGGCTCGCGTACACGCCGGGGCCGATCAGGCCGTGACGGATGTCGTAGCCGGCCGAGAGCGTGGCCTCAACGTCCGAGCCGTAGTGCGGATACACATCGATGGCGTAATCGAGCTCCAGCTCGCGCGCGATGTTGGACAGCGTGGTTACCAGGTCGTAGTTGTACGGACCGCCCGAATCCTTGGCGCAAATCGACACCATGCGCTCGGTGCAGCCCAGGTCGTCGCCCACGCAGCCCATGTCAACGCTGATCATCTCGCGCGTGTCGGCCGGCACGAAAGCACCGCCGTGGCCGACCTCCTCGTACACGGTAAAGAGCAGCGACACCTTGCGCGAAAGCGACACCTCGCCGTCAGCAACAGCGCGGGCCAGACCCAGCAGAATCGACGCCGACAGCTTGTCATCCAGGAAGCGGCTCTTGATGTAGCCGCTCTCCGTCACCGTGGTACGCGGATCCATAGCGATGATGTCGCCGGTCTGAATGCCCAGCTCAAGCACATCGTCCTTGCTGTCGACATTCTCATCGAGCAGGATTTCCATGTTCTTCTCGATGGTCTTGACCGGCTCGTCGGCCACATGCGCCGAAGGCTCGGTATTGAGGACCACGCCCGTGTAGACATTGCCGTCGCGCGTGTAGACGGTGCAGTTCTCGCCATCGGCCGTAGACCACTGATGCCCGCCGAGCGTCGTGGGGCGCAGGCGACCATTGTCCTTAATGGAACGCACCATGGCGCCCAGGGTATCGACATGGCTCGCCAGTACGAGCGGCTCACCCTCGCCACCAAGCTCAACGAGCACGTTACCCTTATTGGAACGCTCAGGCCCAAACCCCATATCGCGCAGGGTCTCCATCAGATAATCAGTCGCCGCACGGGTATAGCCCGTCGGCGAAGCAATAGAAGTCAGTGTCTTAAGCTGTCCCGCGATATAGGAGAGCGTCTCCTCTAGAGAAGCATCGATTACAGAAGCCATGTGCATCCTTCCAAGCAAAACTAAGACCGAGTCCCGATTTTAACCGTTCTGCACGCGCAAGGCTCTGGGAGCCGAGCCACCTCCAGACGTCCTCGCGCCGATTTTGCGCACGCGCACGGCTTACAATCCCAATCTTGCATAAATCCTATCGGTATCTGCATAGAAATGAGGAGTCTTTTTGCTTCGTCTCAGGGTACCCCACCTTGGGCCGTGCAAAAAACGGAGTATTCAGCACCGTGGGCCCCAACGGCCCCATCACGAACGACAAAACGACGTGGTTACAGCAGTGTTGCAGGTCGTCGCAAAGCAAAAACTCAGTAACAACCCCCTCCACTCATCGATAGCCCGCCCACAATGGCTGTCGATGGGCGCCTGCGGGCCACTACGGGCCATTCAAAACGTTATGCATTTTTAAGAGCTTGCTGAATACTCCCAAAAATGCACGCTGGGAAGTGCACCACCTATCCGCAGCGGGCAGTACGCCTTGGTTTTGTCCGTCTCAGGGCATCGACGCAGCACAAAAAGCCCCGCCGTGCGTAGCACGGCGGGGCCAGCGGCACGTCAAAAGACCATACACCTACGGGCGAAGGACCACCAAACTGGGCTAGGCAGCCGGGCAGATCTTCTTGAAGAGCTCGATGACGTCGTCGAGCGTTGCCTCGCGCGGGTTACCCGGGAAGCAGGCGTCGGCCATGGCGTCCTTGGCCAGAACCTCGATCTCGTCGGCCTTCATAGCCTCGCAGACGTGCGGGATATTCACGTCGGCGGAAAGCTGCTTGACGGCGGCGATAGCGGCGTCGGCAGCCTCGTCGGTGCTCATGCCCGTGGTGTCAACACCCATGGCAAGGGCAACCTTGGCCAGGCGCTCAGCGCAAACCGGCTTGTTGAACTCCATGGCGATCGGCAGCAGCATGGCGCAAGCGACGCCGTGCGGGGTGTCGTAGTGAGCAGACAGGGTGTGAGCCATTGCGTGGTCGATGCCCAGGCCAACGTTGGAGAAGCCCATGCCGGCGACATACTGGCCAAGGGCCATGCCCTCGCGGCCGGAGCCGGGCTGGCCGGACTTGGCCTCGGCAACGGAGTCGCGTAGGTTCTCGCTGATCAGCTTGATGGCCTCAAAGTGGAACATGTCGGAGAGCTCCCAAGCGCCCTTGGTGGTATAGCCCTCGATGGCGTGGGTCAGAGCGTCCATGCCGGTGGAGGCGGTCAGGCCGGCGGGCATGGAAGCCATCATGTCGGGGTCGACGACGGCGACCTCGGGGGCGTCGTTGGTGTCGACGCACACGAACTTGCGGACCTTCTCGGGGTCGGTGATGACGTAGTTGATGGTCACCTCGGCAGCGGTACCGGCGGTCGTCGGCACGGCGATGGTGAACACGGCGTGGTTCTTAGTGGGAGCAACGCCCTCGAGGCTGCGGACATCGGCGAACTCGGGGTTGTTGATGATGATGCCGATGGCCTTGGCGGTGTCCATGGAGGAGCCGCCACCGATGGTCACGATAGCGTCAGCCTCGGCGGCCTTGAAGGCCTCGACGCCGTCCTTGACGTTCTGAATCGTGGGGTTGGGCTTGATCTCGGAGTAGAGGCTCCAAGCGATGCCGGCGGCGTCGAGCTCGTCGGTCACCTTAGCGGTAACGCCAAACTTGACCAGATCGGGGTCGGAGCAGACGAAGATCTTCTTGTAGCCGCGACGCTGGAGCTCGCCGGGGATCTCCTTGATGGCGCCGGAACCATGATAAGAGATGGTATTGAGAACGAAACGATTAGCCATTGATAGCCTCCCATCGTGTGCGGGGCATCCATTACGCCCCACGCTATGAGTCCCATCCTAACGCTTTTGAAACAAAAAACGCGTGAGAACGTCAAACTATTTAAAGCGTTTCAACAGACGATGAAAAATATTGCGGCAAAGGGACAGCCCCTTTGCCGCATTCGGTTACTTTCGGCAGCCCTCTTTCCAAGCCTCGGCCGCAACCTTCCAGCGTAAGCGCAAGTCGCGCTCGCGGTCGATGAACATGATGGCAAACGCGACAAACAGCAGCAAGCTCGCCACGACGATGGCGTGCAGGCCCATGCGCTCAATGCACCAGTTGCCCAACACGGCGCCAAACACAAAGGTAAAGATCACGCCAAAGTACAGCAGGCCGTTTTCCAAAAAGCCGCGCCTGTGGGTGATGATGTAATCGTCCACGTTTTGCAGCGCGTTGCGCAAGTTGCCGATACACATGGTCGTAGCGATGCCGTGACCGTGGATCTTGCGGAAGCTCTCAACTTGCATGCCGCAGGCAAACGAGGTGAGGCAGTTGGCGAGCAGGTTGAAATTGCCGCCGGGGATAAAGCTCACGCCCAGCAAGATAACGGCTTCAAAGAACACCGTCACTTGGCGCCAGTGAATCACGCTGCCAAACCGTTCGTGTACCAGGTCGGCAAGCATAATGCCCACGGCAAACGACACCACGGGGAAGAAATAGCGTCCCGCAAGTGCCCAGTTGCCCTCCGAGATGCTCACGCCCACGAGCAGGATGTTGCCTGTCTGCGCGTTGGCGAAAACATGATCGCGCCCAATGTACGAATAGACGTCCATAAAGCCACCGGCGAGCGCCAAGATAATGCCAAGCTCGATGGACTCTGATATCTGTTTGGCACGCTGCATCGTCGTGCATCCTCCTTGTTGACGACCCTCTCGTGCGTTGGCGGAAACATAACCGCCGTTCATACTGTAACCCATTGACAACATGGCGTGCGCGCGAGACGGGTTCTCCAACGCGCAGATACACAGTCTGGAAACAAACGACTGGCTCAGCGACGTTCTCACTCACCAGCTCATGTACTCCCCCAGTCTTTTTAACCCCGTCCCAAAAAGACTGGTTACAATTACGTGCAGCATACAGACACCGGGAGGGATCGTGGCAAAAAAGCCTCAGCACGCTCAGAACAGCCAACGCGGACAGCAGGGCAAACAGGGCCAGCAGCAAAAGCGCGGCGGTAAGGCGCAGGGTGGGCACACCACGCATACCACAGCAGTGCCCGCCCGCCCCTGGCGTCCGAGCCGCGATAAATTCCTCCCCGTCAGTCGAGCCGACATGGATGCACGCGGCTGGGACCAGTGCGACTTTGTCTACATCTGCGGCGACGCCTATGTGGACCATCCCAGTTTTGGCATGGCCATCATCAGTCGCGTCCTCGACGCGCACGGCTACAAAGTGGGCATCATCTGCCAACCCGACTGGACCGACCCCGCCAGCATCACCGTGCTCGGCGAGCCGCGCCTAGGCTTTCTCGTCAGTGCCGGCAACATGGACTCCATGGTCAACCACTATTCGGTGACCAAGCATCGCCGCCACACCGACGCCTATACCCCCGGTGGCGAGGAGGGGCGCCGTCCCAATCGCGCCGTCACGGTCTACGGCAACCTCATCCGCCAGACGTTTAAGGACGCCCCCATCATTATCGGTGGCATCGAGGCAAGCCTGCGTCGCCTGGCCCACTACGACTACTGGCAGGACAAGCTCAAGCGCTCGGTGCTGCTCGACTCGGGCGCCGACATCCTCATCTACGGCATGGGCGAGCACGCGATTGTCGAGATCGCCGACGCACTCGACGCAGGGCTGCCCGTCGATCAGATCACCTATATCAACGGCACCGTTTACCGCACGGGTTCGCTCGGCGAGGTCTACGACTACGACCTGCTGCCCAGCTGGGACGACCTTGCCGCTGACAAGCTCAACTACGCCCGCAGCTTTAACGTGCAGCAGCAGAATATGGACCCCATCACCGGGCATCGCCTGGTAGAGCCATATCCCAACAGCGTGTACGTGGTGCAGAACCCGCCGTCGGCAACACTCACCACCGACGAGATGGACGAGGTTGCCGAACTCCCCTACGCACGCGATTGGCATCCCGACTACGACGCGGCAGGCGGCGTGCCGGCCTTTGCCGAGATCAAGTTTTCCATTAGCTCCAACCGTGGCTGTTTTGGCGAGTGCTCGTTTTGCGCCCTCACCTTCCACCAGGGGCGCGTGCTGCAGATGCGCAGCCACGATTCGATCATGCGCGAGGCCGAGCTGCTCACGCGCGATCCCGAGTTTAAGGGCTACATCAACGACGTGGGCGGACCGACGGCAAACTTTAGCCGCCCCGCCTGCGACAAGCAACTCAAGAACGGCGTGTGCAAGAACAAGCGCTGCCTGTGGCCGAGCGTGTGCAAGAACATGGTGGTCGACGAGAGCGGCTACACGCAGCTGCTGCGCGACCTGCGCCAGCTGCCGGGCGTCAAAAAGGTCTTCGTCCGCAGCGGCATCCGCTTTGACTACACCATGGCCGATGCCTCGGACGAGTTTTTGCGCGAGCTGCTGGAGCACCATGTCTCGGGCCAGCTGCGCGTAGCGCCCGAGCACGTGAGCGACGCGGTACTGTCCGTGATGGGCAAGCCAAGCCGCGCCGTCTACGACGCGTTCTGCCGCAAATTTGAGCGCTTGAACCGCGAATACGGACTCAAGCAGTACGTAGTGCCGTATCTGATCTCGAGCCACCCCGGTTCAACGATGAAGGAAGCCGTGGACCTTGCCGAGGCCGTGCGCGACATGGGCTACATGCCCGAGCAGGTGCAGGACTTCTACCCCACCCCGTCCACCATGTCGACGTGCATGTACTACACCGGCGTGGATCCGCGTACCATGCAACCGATCTACGTGGCGCGCGACCCGCACGAGAAGGCCATGCAGCGCGCGCTCATCCAATATCGCAAGCCCGAGAACTACAAGCTCGTGCGCGAGGCGCTGGAAAAGGCCGGCCGCCGCGATCTGATCGGCTACACCAAGCATTGTCTGATTCGCCCCGTGCCACCACGCCCGGGCGAGACATCGGCCAGCGGCGGACATGGCACCGGCAAGAAGGGCGGCAAGGTTCACGGTGGCGCTGGTGGTGCCGGCAAGGGGCCTAAGGGCAGCAAGGGATACGGCGGTATGTCCCGCGCGCAGAACACTGCCGGTCGCAATCGCGCGGCACAGGGGCGTCAGGGCGCCAACGGAGGCGGCAGACGCAACTAGCGCGGCGAGGCGGCATGCCGCCGTTGGCGACACGACACGCCCCACCAATAAAATGCCGCTCGCCGGGGCGTCGCAGAACGATTCCCCGGCGAGCGGCCGATTAATATTGTCTATCTCAAAACGTTGTTACTTTTTGTCGAAACGACCATAGAGCGCAAACGAGAGCGCCGCAGAGATAACCCAAGTCAAAGCGATGCAGACGACAATCATGATCAGGTTCATGGGATTGCCGCTTGGATCGGCATAAACGGGCAACGAGGTAATGCCGGGCATAACAAAGCCGAAGCACTTTGCGCCGAGAACAACGGTAAGCGCACCGCCAATGCCATCCGCGATCATCGCAGCGATAAGCGGAGTCCTGTTAGGAACCTGAACGGTAAACAAGGCGGGCTCGGAAATTCCCATAAATGCTGAGAAGGCGCACGTCATTGCAGCGGACTTGAGCTTTTCGTCGGTCATGCGCAGGGCTGCACCAAAAGACGCACCGCTTTCGGCGAGGTTATGGCAGAAAGAGATCGGGAGCAGATAGTCATACCCAAGCGTTGCGATATTGGAAATCTGGATAGGGCTCGTTGACTGATGCATGCCGAAGAGCACGATAAGCGGCATAAAGAAGCCCAGCAGAAAACCGGCAACGGGGCCTAACGTCGAGAATAGCCAAACGATACCGTTGGCAAGACCAAGACCGCACCAGGCACCAATCGGAGCGAGCACAAACAGGTTGACGGGAATCACGATAGCAAGGGAGAGCGCCGGAACGACAACGAGCTTAAAAAGATCCGGCACGACTTTGTCGATTGCGCGATATACAAAAGACAAGCCAATGACGCCAAAGATAACCGGGAACACGGAATCGGCGTAGCTAAAAATCGGCACCGCAAAACCGAACAGCGCAAGGGGCGTCTCGCCCGTACCGACAGCGTTGACAATGGTCGGGTACATCAGCGATCCGGCAACACAAAGCGCAAGCGAACGGTTGACTCGGAACTTATCAGCTGTAGACATTGCCAGCAAAAACGGCAAGAAGTAGAACGGGATATCCGAAATCATATTGAATATCGCAAAGTCGCCGGCACCCGTGTCGATTCCAAAAGCCGCGATAGCAGCCAGGATGCCCTTTACGATGCCTCCCGCCACCAGTGCGGGAATGATAGCGGAGAAGATGCCGGTGATGATATCGAATACGCGAGCCGAACCTTTTTGGAGCTCAGGCTGCTCGGCGTCGGCGGAGACCTCGCCACCCATCCTGTCGCCTAGCATGGGCTCCAATTCGTCATATACCGACCCCACGCTGGCGCCGATGATAACCTGCCACTGCCCGTCTTTAACCTGCGCGCCCAAGGCGCCGTCAAGCGTCTTAAGGGCCTCCAGGTCTGCCTTGCTATCGTCCTTCAGGTTGAATCTGAGCCTTGTAATGCAGTGCGTTGCCATAACAACGTTATCGGCGCCGCCCACGAGCTCGAGGACACGAGCGGCCAGTTCCTTCTTGTCTGCCACAACAATCACTCCTACCCAAGATCCTCGCCATTAGTGGCGATACATTTCTGATACCAATAGAAAGAGTCTTTACGCGAGCGCTCCGCAGTGCCGTTGCCGCAATTATCCAGATCGACATAGATGAGCCCGTAGCGCTTGTCCATCGTAAGAGGACCGCAGGCAACAAGGTCAATGAATCCCCAGATCATGTATCCGCGCACGTCAACGCCATCGATCACTGCCTCCTTAAGGCACTTTATGTGCTGGCGCAAATAATCGATTCGATACTCGTCGTGGATGCTGCCATCCTCCTCGACTACATCAGATGTACCGAGGCCGTTCTCGGCGATATACAGGGGCAGCCCATAGCGGTCATACATCTGGTTAAGGGTAACCCTCAGGCCAATGGGATCGAGCTGCCAGCCCCACTCACTCGTCTCGAGATAAGGGTTCTTGTTTGCCATGACCAGATTTCCCGCAGTCTTCTCCCATCCCTGATCGCAGGTGGATACCTGGGAAAAGTAGTACGAGAAGGCCAGGAAGTCGACAGTGTTGCGAGCGATGAGCTCTTCATCGCCCGGTTCCATTTGAATCTCGATATCGCACGCGTCGAAATAGCGATTCATATAAGCGGGGTATTTTCCACGAGCCATCACATCCGTATAGAACCAGTTGGAATACTGGTCGTCGTGAATAGCCTGCATGTTATCTTCGGGACGGCAGGTGGCGGGATACGTACAGAATCGAGCGATCATGCCGCCAACGGGAGTATCGGGCGAAAGACGATGGACAATCTCGACGGCGCGCGCATTGGCAACGAACTCGTGGTGCAGACACTGGAAGATGGCTCGATCGAAGTTCTCCCCCTCTTCGTCTTTGACCAGACAGACCCCGTCCCAAGGCGAAAAACGCGCTGCATTGAACTCGTTAAAAGGCAGCCAGAAATCGACCAGATCGCCCAATTCCGTAACGATTGTCTCGACATAGCGGGCGAAGAAATCAATCGTCTTGCGATTCTTCCATCCCCCATATGTGGTGACAAGATTTACCGGGATGTCATAGTGGAGCATGGTGACGAAGGTCTTAATGCCGTGCTTTTTGCACTCACCCAGCATGCTTCGATACCACTCGATGCCTTCGCGGTTAGGCTCAAGGTCATCTCCGTTAGGATAGATTCGGCTCCAGCAAATAGAGGTGCGGAACAGCTTGAGACCCATCTCCGCAAAAAGCGCGATGTCCTCACGATAGTGATGATAGAAGTCGTTGCCACGCCTAAACGGGTAGAACTCAACGCCATCATCTGCGAGAGCGTTCATTAGCTCGTCATGGCAGAAGGGGTTGTTTTGATGCTTGTCCTCAATCTGGTCATGAGTCCAGGTACCATCCAGCCATCGACAATCCTGCGTCGACTTTCCCTTTCCGCCCTCATTCCAGGCGCCATCGGCCTGCGAGCACGATATGGCTCCGCCCCATAAAAAGTCGGAGTCAAACCCATGTTTTAACTTACTCATTTGCCCTCCTTGATCGGATGCTCCAGCGGATAACCCAATACTAGGAAGAACAAGATGCATAAGATATCGCATAGAAAGCGTGGGTTTATAACATTTTTTTAGATATAATACCGTTTAAGGCATCGATTCTACCGTTCACCCCTGGAGCACCCCATGGATTCGAATCTCAAACAGCTGCTCTATACGCATACCGAGACCGAAGAGTGGCATCGCACACATCCGGGAGAGCTCAGCCCGCGATATAACAGGGTGGAAACCACAACCATTAACGGCGAAGAGGTCTATCTGTTTGATTGGAAAGAAACTCTCGACGAAAACCCCGTGGGCCTTATCAAGGAGTCGCGCTTTACCGATATTCCTCCTCATATCAATCGGGATATGGAGCTTAACTACGTGTACGACGGCGTCTGCACGTTTATCGTCAACGGACGGCGACTACTCCTTAAAAAGGGCGACGTGCTCATTTGCAACACCGGCGTAGTCAGAAGCGTTCCATACGTTAAGGGCGAGCATGATATCGTCATTTCGATCGTCTTCAAAAAAGAAATGTTCGATTCGTTGTTCCTGAGCCAGCTACCCGGCGCGTCACCATTAACGAATCTTCTATTTGATTTTGTGTCCAAAAACCGCGAGGCCCGAAAATATCTCATTCTTCCAGAGGAATACGCCCGACATGCGCGACGCCTCATCGAGATGCTCTTTATCGAATATCACTTTAAAGATGCCTATTCCAATGAACTCATGAGGCACCTCGCCGTCAGCCTATTCCTTGTTCTCATTCGAGGACTGTACCGACGCTCCGCAACTGATAACCAGGCGATCATGTCGGACGAACGCATCGTGTCGATTCTGAATCATATTGAGCGAAGCTACGGCGACTGCACACTCGAAAGCATTGCGAGCGATACGGGTTATAGCACCAGCTATCTCAGCAGCTTGATCAAGCAAAAAACCGGCAAAACGTTTTCGCAAATCAAGCTCAACCAGCAGCTCACAGAGGCGGCATATCTTCTCAATAACACCGAGCGCAGCGTGCAGTATGTAGCCCGAAAAGTCGGCATCTCCAACATGTCATTCTTTTACTCAAAATTTAAAGAAGCATTCGGCGAAACGCCAGGTGCGTTCAGGACGCATCGGTCTAATTAAAGGCGTTATTACTCAGACCGATCAGCTTCGCGCGACACGGGAATGCACAATCGAAGCAGCGAGCGCATCGCCTCTACCAGCACAAAGCCGGCGATGGCAACCGTGACCACCACGTCGAGCGGCGTGTTCACAAACCACAGCAAACCCATGAGGTACGACCCGGCGTTAAAGGCAAAGTGCAGCAGGATCGTGTAGCGGAGCTTTCCAGTGGTCACGAGCACCCAGCCAAAGACCAGACCGGCGGCGCCGGCGTAGCAGCCCTGCACCCAGTTCATATGCATAAAGCCAAAGACCGCCGCCTGCAGCACAATCGCCGCGGCGACGCCCCAGGTACTCGGGGCCGCCCAGGGCACCATGGCGACGTCTTGCGCCCGTGCGCGACGCCGGCGTTTCCAGAGCGGACGGCACTGCGGGTTAAATGCTCGGAGCGAAAACTCAAAAATGATACCGCGCACCAGCAGTTCCTCGCAAAACGGAGCGCCGAGCACCGTGGTCAGGACGGCCAGATAGCTCGTGTCGCCCATGCCCGTCTCCTCGACAAGTTCGCTGTAATCGGCCGCCGCCTCGGGTAACAGCGACAGCACAGCGTCGGTCACGTAGCCAACGACCACCTGCAGGGCAAGGCCGATCACGATAACGCAGGCGATGCGTTTCCACGCCCCACGCGCTCCCCCGCCAAGCGGGCGCTCGCCCTGCCAGCGCGCCATAAACGAGCGCGGCCACAAATAACGCCACCACAGCAGCGCCATCAAAAACGACGCCGTCTGAGCGGCAGCCTGGAACCATTGGATATCGAGATTGTCGATCGGATAGCCCGTCAGCACCGATACGGCATCGAGAACTGAAAACAGAACCACGCTCAGGGCTATATCGGCAGCGACAACGCCAAAACAGGCAAGCGCCCAAATCATCGCATTGAGCATGCCAACCTCCTCAAAACCGTTCCCTAGTTCTACCACAACTCGGCAGAGAGCTGATCCCATGGGGACGGAGGAAAACGGATCACTTATTGATGAGAATCGGGCGCAGTGCCAAAGGCCCCGCTGGGCGAAATGTCGAACGGAAAGGTGCCGCAGCGATTGAACGCGGCGATAAACATGCGGATAGCGTTGGACGGCGTGGTGCCTACGAGCTGGGTTGCCGCCGCGAAGGCCGCCTTTTCCTCGGGCAAGACCTTCGCGACAACCGGGGTCATGTGTTCTGCCATGGCGCTTCCTTTTTGAAACGACGGTGGTGCGGATAGATGCGGGCCACGCGGCTGGGCGACGGGCTGTGAAGGCAACCCGATTGGCCCGCATCTGGAGTTTGTTTCTACGGCGTTGGTATTACTTGGTATTCCTAAGTATTACCCCGCAGATAGAATACCATACCCGACCCCATGGGAACGGAGAAAAACGGATCATTTTGTTGCTGAGTAAGTATTTAGAGCGTAATGATGTCCGAGATATTGAGGGCCCGAGCGTCAGCGGCATCGTGTGTGGCAAGCAACAGCATGCGGCCGTCGAGCAGGTCGAGCACGACCTTGGTCGTCGCATCGCGCGCGGCGGCATCCAGGCCGGTAAAGGGCTCGTCAAGAATCACCGCGCCGCCCGGGCACAGCAGGGCTCGAGCAATCTCGACGCGACGGCGCTGCCCGCCCGAAAGCTCGGCCACGCGAGCATCCACATCGACTCCCGGCACCAGCAGGCGCAGCAATGCCGCGGCGCTCGAAGCATCCACACGCGCATCGGCGCACACCAGCACGTTATCCAGCGCCGAGGCGGACTCGGCCAAGCGTGCATCCTGAAACACCATCGAGCACGGCGAGCACTCCCCCGCTGCCAACGAAAGCAGCGTCGACTTGCCCATGCCCGAAGCACCCATCACACAGATACGCCCACCCACGGGCACATTGAGCACCAGACCGTCCAGCGCCGGCGCCCAGGGCGCACGATCGCCCACGGCAAGCGCAAGCTCCGTTGCAGCGCCATCGCTCGCAGCCCCCGCACGCCCGCGATTACCACGCCCATGCGCCCGCACGGCCGCGCGCCACGCCACGGGCCCCGAAGCCCACAGCAACCACACCAGCACGCGCTCGCATGCCCACGAGGCGGCAACGACTAGCACGGTCCACGCCAGCAGGTCAGCCGTCTCGATGAGCAACTTCGCCTGATAGATGCGCTCGCCCACGGTGCCCACCGCCATGCCGATGAGCTCCGCTGCCACGCCGGCCTTCCAGCTCATGCCGATCACGGCACGGGCACACGAAAGCGCAAACGGCAGGACTTCACGCCAGGTATGGGCGCAAAACAGTCGCCAGCCCCGCACGCCATGCAGGCGGAACATCTGCTCCAGCGGCCTATCCGCTTGCGTCAAGCCCTCGACCAGCGAAAAATACACGCCCGGCAGCGCCATCAAAAAGACCGCGGCGATGCTCACGCGCGCCGATCCCAGCCAAATGAGCAGCAGGACCACCACGCAGGCAACCGGCGTCGCCTTGACAAACGACAGCGCCGGCGCCACCAGGCGGGCAAACGCACGCGAACGTGACGAAATCCCGGCCAGCACGCCACCACACACCGCGGCAAGCGCCAGCCCGCCCAATATCCGCGCGCCCGAGCCCGCCAAAATCGCCCAGGTACCGCCATCGCACACCAGCCGTAGCAACGCCACCACAACAGCGCCCGGCCCCGGCAAAATCAACGGCTGCGCCACCAGCGCCGCCGCGAAGACCCACACGGCAAGCCAAAAGGCGGCAACGGCACCTGCTGCCGCCACCGCCTTCATACGCTCTGCCATTTGTCGAGCAAACGCACGCACGGGCTACTCCATGTAGTAGAAATCGTCAGCCGGGAGCTTTCCGCCCACGGCGCTCGCGTCCGCATCGGCCAGCACCTGCAGGTACCCACCGAGCGCCGCCTTCATATCCTTCCCCGTCTGGCACACGAGCATGCACCCGGGAATCGCCTTTTCGGCAATCGCGGCGTTATCGACGATACCCGCATCGACCACGGCCTGAGCCCAGTCCGCCGGCGCCGCGTTCACGGCCTCAACGCTCGCAACATGGCAGCTCAGGAATTCCGCCACGACCTCGGGATGCTCCTCGGCAAAGGCACGGCGCACCACGGTCACGCCCGTCAGCAGGCGCGAACCCGTGTCACCTGCCAGCTCATCCCACACATCGGTCAGACTTACCGGAGCCGACAGCCTGCCTTCGCTCTTTGCGATGGCAGCGGTCTTGAACGGCTCGGGCAGCACGCCCACGGCAGAAGGATCGGCAAGCAGGGCCGACAGCACCTCGGTGGGCTCGCTCTTAAACTCAAGCGCCACCTGGCCGGCCAGGCCCGCGCGCCCCAGCAGGTAGTTCATGACGTACTCCGGCGTGGTGCCCTTGCCCGTCATATAGACGGTATGGCCCGCCAAATCGCCAAACGAGGTCACACTCGCGTCGCCCGTCACAACGTTCAGCACGCCCAGCGTGTTGATGTCGATGACCTGCACCGCGCCCTCAGTCTTGTTATAGAGCACGCTCGCCACGTTGGCGGGCACCAGGGCAATGTCGATATCGCCCTGAATGACCTTGGGCACAATCTCATCGGCGGCAGTATTGATCGCAAAGTCGAACTCATTGTCCGTCTCGCCATCGGCTGCCCGGTCCATAAACTGCACCAGACCAATCGAGGTCGGCCCCTTGAGCGAGGCGACGCGCACCTCGACCGGCTCTGCAGCAGCACCGGCGCCGTCCGTGGCAGCCGAGCCCGCGGCGGACCCGGCACCGGCAGCCCCGCCGCCACAGCCCGCGAGTGCGAGCGACAGCGCACCCGCGGCAAGCGCCGAGGCAAACCCCCGGCGCGACATCTCAAAATCAAACGCGCGCATCGCTAGCACGTCCCCTCGTTAGACATCGTCCATGCGTGATGGTCGGTATGCAGCAGCTCCTCAGCCAGCGGCGAGAGCGGCTCGCCCAAGAACTCGCGGTAGCACGCCTGGACATCGGGATTCTCGTGCGAGAAACGAATGTCCGCAGCGGCATCCAGGCCCCAGAGCACCTGGCCACGCTCGGCTGCCAGCTCGCAGCCGTCGTGGATGGGCTGACCGCCGCCACCGACGCAGCCGCCCGGGCACGCCATAACCTCAACGAAGTCATAGCTCACGCGGCCGTCGCGAATCGCGTCGAGCAGACGGGCAGCGTTGCCCAGCCCGTGTGCCACGGCGACGCGCACCTTAGTGCCATCGATATCGGCGACGGCCTCCTTCCAGCCGTCCAGGCCGCGCACATCGGTAAAGAAGTCGGCGTCGGGGTTCTTGCCCGTCACCAGGTAATAGGCCGAGCGCACGGCGGCCTCCATCACGCCGCCCGTGGCGCCAAAGATCACACCCGCACCCGTGCCAAAGCCCAGCGGCGTATCGAGCGGCTCCTCAACTAGCGTATCCACGCTCACGTGGCTCGCGCGGACCATGCGCACCATCTCGCGCACCGTCAGCGCAACGTCCACATCGGGCGTGCCGCCCTCGCCCACCATGCTCGGCAGCGCACACTCGGCCTTCTTGGCCGTGCACGGCATCACGGACACCACGAACAAGCGCTCGGGCTCAACGCCCAGCACCTTGGCGTAGTATGTCTTGGCGATGGCGCCGAACATCTGCTGCGGCGACTTGGACGTGGACAGGCTGTCGACAAACTCCGGATAGCGCGCCTTCACAAAGCGCACCCAACCCGGGCAGCAGCTCGTAAACATGGGCCAGCCGCGGCTGGCGCCTTCGCCCTTAGCGGCGGCGCCTAGGCGCTCGAGCAGCTCGGAACCCTCCTCCATAATGGTGAGGTCGGCCGAGAAATCGGTGTCGAACACGTACTCAAAGCCAACGCGGCGCAGTGCGCAGGCCAGACGCTCGACGGTTGCCTCCTCGCGAGATATGCCGAGCTCCTCGCCCCAGGCGCTGCGCACGGCAGGCGCGATCTGCACCAGCACGATCTTGTCGGGATTAGCAAGCGCGTCAAACACGGTCTCGGTGTCGTCGCGCTCGCGCAGCGCGCCCGTCGGGCAATGCGTGATGCACTGGCCGCACGCGACGCAATCGGTCTTGCCGATCGGCACGCGCCCGCGGGTGCCCACGGCGGTATGCGTGGCGCGGTTGGTCAGGTCCCAAATCCCTAGGCCCTGTACGCTCTCGCACACCTTGATGCAGCGCATGCATTTAATGCACTTGTCGTTTTCGCGGATGATGGGGAAATCGAAATCCCAGCCCTCGCCCGCCAAATGCCTTTGATACGGCAGATAGAAAATGCCCAGGTTGTTGGCAATGGTCTGCAGGTTGCAGTTACCGCTGCGCACACAGCTCGTGCAGCGTGAATCGTGCTGCGAAAGCAGCAGCTGCACGTTGGTGCGGCGCGCCTCGCGGGCCTTGGGGCTGTTGGTATGGACCACCATGCCATCGAGCACGTAGTTGTTGCAGGCGGCAACCAGCTGGTCGCAGCCCTCAACCTCGACCACGCACACGCGGCAGCCGCCGATCTCGTTCAGATCGCGCAGGTAGCACAGGGTGGGAATCTGGATGCCGACGGACTTGGCCGCGTCCAGGATCGTGGTGTGCTCGGGTACCACGACCTCGCAATTATCGATAGTGAGCTTGACCATGTTGTGCGCTCCGTTTTCGCTGTTGTCGCCGACGGTGGTTTTGTTGAGCTCTACCATTCCAGGTTCCTCCCTCCGCGGAACGCGCCAAAGCCAAAGTGGTCGCAGCGCAGGCAGCGGCTCGCCTCCTGGCGCGCCTCCTCCTCGGTGAGACCCTGCTCGACCAGATTCCAATCGTGAATGCGCTCGCCGGCCTCGCGCTCGCCCAGCTCGCAACGGCCGCACTCGTGCTTGCCCTTAAACTGCACGGTCGGCAGCTCCACATCGAGCTTGATCTTGTGGTCGAAGCCCAGATAGCGGTCGATGTTTGCCGAAGCCACGCGGCCGGCGTTGATGGCACGGATGACGGTGGCGGGGCCGGTCTGGCAGTCGCCGCCGCTAAAGAGGCCATCGAAGTTGGGCACGGCACCGTCCGAGTCGGTGACCACGCAACCCCACTTGCAGGCGATGCCCATGTCCTCAAACGGCTTGGAATCGATGTCCTGGCCAATGGCGACAAACACGCGCTCGCAGGGGATGACGCGCTCGGGCGTAGCGGCGGCACGCGGAGCCGGACGACCGCGGCGGGGCTCGCCGATAATCTGCGGTTGCACGCGCAGGCCGCTCACGCGACCATCTTCGCCCGTCTCGATGGCGAGCGGCGCCGTGAGCTCCAGAACCTCGCAACCCTCGGCCTGGGCGCCGGCAATCTCGGCGTCCTGGGCCGTCATATCGCAGATGCGACGGCGGTAGACGATGCTCACCTTTTCGGCACCGCAGCGCACGGCAGAGCGCGCCACGTCCATGGCCACGTTGCCGCCACCGATGACGCACACGCGCTGGCCGCTCAGGTCGGGCAGCTCGTCGTCTCCGATGGCGCGCAGCATCTTGACGGCCGATTCCACGCCGGGCGCCTCTTCACCCGGAAGGCCGAGCTTCTTGTCGCTATGGGCACCGATGGCCAGGTAGACGGCATCGAACTCGTCGCGCAGGCGAGCGAGCTCCTCGCCGTTCACGGAGTGATCGAGCTCAACGTCGATGCCGGCGCTCAAGATCCAGTCGATCTCGGCCTGCAGGCGCTCGCGCGGCAGACGATAGCTGGGGATGCCGTAGCGCAGCATGCCGCCCAAGTGGTGGCGCTGCTCAAAAATGGTCACCTTGTGGCCCATCACGGCCAGGTAGTAGGCACAGGAAAGGCCAGCCGGGCCGCCGCCGATCACGGAGACGCGCTTACCGGTGTTGTCCACTACATGCGGCTTGTGGTCGTTGAGGTCACTGTGCTCGACGGCAAAACGCTTGAGAGCGAGGATGTTCATGGGGTCGTCGACCATGCCACGGCGGCAGTGCATCTCGCAGGGATGCTCGCACACCAGGCCGCAGACGAGCGGCAGCGGATTGTTCTTGCGGATGACCTTGACGGCATCGGCATAGCGGCCGGCCTCGACGAGCGAAATGTACCCGGGAATGTCGACGTGCGCCGGGCAGCCTGAGACGCACGGGACGCGGGCCTCGCGATCAAAGCCGCAGGAGTGCTCGCGGATGTGATGCTCAAAATCGTCGCGGAAACCGCGGATAGCCGTAAGCGCCATGGCGCCGGCCTCGTAGCCGATGGCGCAATCGCTCGAAAGATAGATGGTGCGGGCGGTGCGCTCAATCAAGTTGAGCGTGGACTCGTCGGCGCGGCCCTCAAGCACATCGGCGAGCAGATCGCTCAGCGCGCTCAGGCCTACGCGACAGGGCGTACACTTGCCGCAGCTCTGGGTGGAGCACAGGTTGACGAGCGCCGCCGTAAACTCAACGGGGCACGGAGCGAGCGAACTCACCGCTAGGCGGCGTCCGAGCGCATCGTGCAGGTCGTCCATGACGGCCTGAGCGTGGCTGCGTTCCATTACATGCAGTCGAGCCATAAGATCCCCTCTCACATGGCAGCCCGGAGGCGAGGCCGGGCGAAGTTGCTACACGCACAACACTGACCTAAAAAGTTGTTAGGTCTCCACGCAGTTCGGCAGGCGGCATGAAATGTCACCCTCAGCGGTGAAAAAGAACATTACCGCAGATAAATGCCATATTTGATAAAACGCGTTACCAAATGACAATGCCCCACCCACGCAATCACGTGGACGGGGCATTGCTCATGGTATGCGGCCAGTGAGCCTGTTGCTTTTACTTAAGCTCGGGCCAGAAGTCCTTGTTGGCCTCGATCATGTCGTCGAGAACCTCCTTGGCGACCTTCATCGACGGCACAGTCTTGTTGAGCGTAAAGGCCTTGAGCGCCTTCTCGTACGAACCCTCGATCGTGGCCTCGACCACGAGCTTCTCGGAGTTCAGCTGCTGCATCATGAGGCCCTGCTGGAACAGCGGAATGTTGTCGCGGCTGATGACCTCGGGGCCGTTCTTGCCAATGTAGGCAGGCAGCTCGACCATGGCGTCGTAGGGCATGTTGGGGATAGCGCCCTTGTTCTCGCAAATGACCAGGAAGCGCTGCTTGGTATCGTTCTTCAGAGCGATGGCCAGATCGGCAATCCAGTCGCCGTGGCTGCCCGCATAGAACGTGCTCTCGTCGATCTCGCCGGTCTTCTCGTAGTGGTCGATGCCATCGAAGAGATTCTTCTCGCGCGTCTCCTCAACCTCGTTAGCACGGGTGCGCTCGGGGTTGGAATGCTCGACGAACTCCTTCTGCTGCAGGTAGTAGTTCAGATACGTGTTGGGCAGGTACTCCGGGAAGCACTCCATGATCTCGTACTCGCCCTTCCAGACGTAGTACCAGCTGCCCTTGGTGTGGCGGTTCTGCTCGGGATGCTCGTCGGCGGTCTCCTCGGGCTTCTTTGCCATGAGCGAGCCCATGCCCTTGAGGTAAGAATCGGGCAGCAGAATCTCATGCTCCTTGATGTACTCGCGCAGCTGCGGGAGCACCTCCTCGCCCTTGTGGCGGATCGAGGTGAACCAACCAAAGTGGTTGAGGCCAAAGTAATCGTACTCAACATCCTTCTTGTCGATATCGAGCGCGGCGCAAACCACGTCGATGATCGCGATCGGCATGTCGCAGATGTTGATGATGCGAGCGTTGGGACGCAGCACACGGCAGCCCTCGGAGACGATGGCGGCAGGGTTGGAGTAGTTGAGAATCCAGTAGTCCTTCTTGGCGTACTTCTCAACGTCATCGATCAGCTCGACCATGGGGAAGATGGTGCGCATGCCATAGGCAAGGCCGCCGCAACCGCAAGTCTCCTGACCCACGCAGCCGTGACGCAGCGGAATCTTCTCGTCCTGCTCGCGCATGGCGTAGCCGCCCACGCGCATCTGGGCAAACACGAAGCTCGCGTCGGTAAAAGCCGTCTCTTTGTCGGTGGTCACCGTGAGCTTGATGTCCAGGCCGAGGTCCTCGTGCAAAATCCAGTCCACGAGCACGCCGATCTTGCGCTGGCGCTCCTCGTTGATGTCGTACAGGCGAATCTCGTCAACGTCGAGCTCGTCCTTGCGCAGGGCGATGGACTTGACGATGCCGGGGGTAAAGGTGGATCCGCCACCACACAGAGTAATGATCATTGTTTACTGCTCCTTCTCAATTGCGTTTTCGACCTTGTCGCGCATCTCGGCGACCTTCATGCCAAAGATGATCTGGATATTGTTGCCGTTGCGGTTGATGCCGCTGTTGGGCACGTGGTTGATGAGGTTCTCATCGATGAGGTCCGGGTTCTTAACGTTCACGCGAAGACGCGTAAAGCAGTTCTCGAGCTCCTCGATGTTGTCCTTGCCGCCAAGACCTGCGACCAGATCGGCAATGCCCGCATCGACGCCCTCTGCGGGAGCCGCGGCAACAGCGCCCTGCTTCACCGCGACAGACGCGGCGGCCTCGCCCTCGGCAACGGACTCGGCGAGCTCGGACTCCTCCTCGCGACCAGGCGTGTGGAGGTTGAGCTTCTTGATGAGGAAGGTAAAGAGGAAGAAGTACAGAGCGGCGTTGACGACTCCAAGCACCAGCATAACCGGCCAGTTGGTCTTATCGACACCGAGGACCAGGTTGGAGACCACGATGTTGATAATGCCGCCTGCAGTCGAAGCGGGCACGGAGAGGACCTTGAGCAGGACCAGGAAGATGCCGGAAAGAACCGAGTGAACAACAAAGAGCACGGGAGCGGCAAAGACAAAGAGGAAGTCCATGGGCTCGGTGACACAGGAGAGCACGGCGGTGATGATCAGCGGGATGATAACGGCCTTGGTCTTATCCTTATTCCCCTTGTAAGCGGTGAAGATAAAGGCGAGACCGATACCGATGTAGGGCCACAAGTTGTTGAAGGTGTAGCTGTTGAAGTAGGTGCTATCGGAGAAGGGCTGGCCCGTCATTGCCATCTCGGCAACACGGATGGGATAAGCGCCGGCGATAACCTGATCACCCAGCGTAAGGGTGCCGCCCACATCGGAGAACTGGAACGGGGTGTAGATGAGGTGGTGCAGACCGGTGGGAACGAGCAGCTTGTTGAGCATGCCGTAGATAAACAGACCGATGTTGCCCGACTCCTTAATGATGCCGGCAACGGAGGAGATGGCACCCTGAACCGGAGGCCAAACGATGCAGAAGCCAGCGCCCATGATCCAGGAAATGATGATCATGATCAGGAACGGGAAGCGAACGCCCGAGAACATCGAAAGGGCAATGGGGAACTGCTTGTTCGAGTACTTGTTGAACACGGCACCGGTGATGCAACCAAGGATGATGCCGCCAAACACGCCGGTATCGAGCACCTGGATGCCCATAACGGTGGCCTGGCCGGTTCCGGTAAGACCGAGCATGCCGCTCGCATCGGCAAGAGAGCCGGTGGCGTTGAGCACGATGTTGTTAGCCTGCAGGAACAGGAAGAACGACATCAGGGCGATCAGCGAAGCATGGCCCTTGTTCTTCTTTGCCATGGCGCCGGCGATGCCCACGCAGAACAGAATCGAGAGGTTGTTGATGATAAACATCAGCGACTGATAGACAACGGCGCCCACAAGCTGGAACGGACCGGAGCCCAGTACGGGGACCAAAGCGCAGATGGTCTTGTTGGTCAGAATGATGCCCACGATGAGCAGGATGCCGGCAACCGAGAGATACATCATCGGCTGGACGATTGACTTCGCGAACACCTCCAACGGCGCTTTGAAATTGAACTTCTTTTTTGCGGTCATAGCGGTACTCCCCTTCCTTTTCCGCAAATTAAGACAGATGTGCCCTGGGCAAGACCGTAAGCCCTGCCTTATATCAATCGATGTGTGGGCACGTTATGCCTAGAGACCAGGTTCTCCAAGCAGGTTAACAATGTGATATGCGAGATAACTCTTCTCGGCATCGGTAACGACAACGTTAAAGGTAGACGACAAGTGGGCGGCTATGGCGTCCGCGCACGAGAATGCGCACGGATACGCCGTTTCATCGATTCGGAACAGCGCGTCTCCGTTGATTTGCCCGGCCGTAGGATCGAGCGCTCGCTGTGCGAAAAACTGCAGGTGACGAACGAAGCGTTCGTAAGGCAGCGAGGTGTCATCGAGGGTCGTAGCATAGCGCTCGGAAACAATCGCAAGCACGTCGCGAACAAGCTGGGCCGAAACGATCAGACGATCGGAGCGCTGAGGCATGGTGGCGTTGACGATATGCAAGGTAATGAAACCCTGCTCCTCCTCGCTCATCTCGATGCCCAGGTAGTCCTTGATGATCTGCAGCGCACGGCCCGCAAGCGCGTACTCCTTGCGATAGAACTGCTGAATCTCAAGCAGCAGCGGGTTCTCGCAGCGAACGCCCTTGCGCTCACGATCGAGGGCAAGGCTGATATGGTCTGCGAGAGCAATGAGAATCTTGTCGTTGATATCAACATTGAGCTCTCGACGGAGCATCCGAACAATGTCCTCGGAAATCACGAGGTTGACGGTGGGAATGGACTCCAAAAGATGTGCCAAGCGGTCAATCGTACGCGAATCCTGAGAAGTGCCCTCCTGCAGCGCATAGGTCTTTTCGACCGATGCTTCATCGATAGCGTCGCCGGCATGACGGCCAAAGCAGAGGCCTCGACCGATGACAATGAGCTCGGAGCCATCGTCCGAAGTGACCATTGCGACGTTATTGTTGAAAACTCGCCTGATAACCACGGTACCCACCAAAAGAATTTACTCGGAAAGCCAGACGACAGGCTCTTTAACAGCAACAGGGCCGGAAGCGTGCTCACGAAGAGTCGAGTTCTCCGAACGCTCGCACACGATAACGAAGACCGTGGGATCGAAGCCGGCGGCGCGGACCGCGTCGAAATCGACCTCGACGAGGGCCTGGCCCGCGTCGACATGGTCACCCTGGGCAACAAGCGCATGGAAGCCCTTGCCCTCAAGTTTAACAGTGTCGATTCCGATATGCAGCATCACCTGAGCAGAACTGTCGTCGGACATGATGCCCAGTGCATGCTCGGTCGGGAACAGCGCCGCGACGGTACCGGAAACAGGAGCGCACACCGTTCCCTCTTGGGGAACCACGGCAACGCCATCGCCCACGGCACGACTGCTAAAAGCGGGGTCATTGGTATTTTCTAGATGAACAAGCTCGCCGGAAACAGGAGCGAGGATTTCGAACTCGGAAGTTGCAGTCTTCTGCTCATCCGAACCGCCCATCAGGCGAGAAAAGAAACCCATGGTAGCACGTCCCTTCATAAATATAGCCCAACCAAAATCAAGCGAATGCGTCCATAGAGACACATCCGTTCAAAGACTTTGGTTAGGCCCACGTCCGAGGGACTCGGTAACCTTCCGCATTTCTTTTTACGCGAACTATTGTAGACAAGCCCAAAGCCGGAACAATCATTATGACCGGCGAACGGTATTTTTTCTTCGATAAACGGTATTTAGGCAGCACTTGGGGACACTCCTTGTTTGCTGCATTGGGGACAGGTAACTTTGCACCAATCATGAGTTGCGGTGGAATAGGGACTGAAAAGCCGCTCAAAAGGCCAAAACAGTCCGTATTCCACCGCAACTTCAAGACGTTGGTGCATATGAACCTGTCCCCCTTGCACCAAAAAGGGCTCTGAGCAAAAACATGCCCGGAGCCCTCTGGTCGCCTCGACTTAGAGCGCGACACGTATGTTACTTGCGCTTGCCGCCGCCGTCACCGGGGCGGCGGGAGCTGCTACCGCGCTTGCCACCACGACTATTGCCATAGCCGCCACGGTTATCGCGACCGCCGGCGCGGCCGCCACGGGAACCGGCTTGGTTGCCGCCGCGACCACCACGGTAGCCGCCGCGACGCTCTTCGCGGGTATCGTCGTAGTTGCGCCAGTCATCGCGACGATCGCGGCTGGCACGAGGATCGCGACGATCGCGCGACTCACCAGAACGCCCGGCGCCGCTGCGCCCGCCATTACCGTGAGCACCCTCGCGACGCTCGCCGCCGCGGGTACCACGCTCGTCACGCGAACCACGGCCTTCGCCGCCACGGCGCTCATTGCGCCCGCCGCGCTCGTCATCACGACCGGAGCGACGACGGTCACCCGAGCCGCGCTTGCCGCCGCGCGAACCACGGCCCTCGTCCTCGCGCTCGACACGGCGACGACCGCCGCGGTCCTCGTCCTCGCGGCGACGACGATGTGCCTCGCCCTGGAACTGCTTGGCACGACGCTCGGCACGGTTGCCGCGCGGGCCCTGCTCAACAGCACCAGCGCGCTCCTCGGCAGCCACCTCGCGAGCAACGCTCTCAACAGCCTCGTCCACGCGAGCCTGAACGCCCTCGCGCACGCGGGTCTTGCCGCCGCGCTTGGGACGGCTCGGGCGCTCGCCGTCGCCACGACGCTCGTCGCGACCGCGGTTGGAACGACCGGCCACATCGCCGTAATCGTCGCCGTTGCGCTTGCCGTCGCGACGCGCCTGCTCAAGCTTCTTCTTACTCTTTGACTTGCCGCGCTTGGTCTTCTTCTTCACCTTAAAGGCCGCAGGGTCGCGCTCGGGATCAACCGCGGGCGGATTGGGACCCACATGCAGGTCGCCGGCCTCGTAGATGTCGGCGGTCTTGTCCATGAGCTTCTCGATCTCGTAAAACTCGTCGACATCCTGCTCGGTCACAAACGTGATGGCCCAGCCCAGCTCGCCGGCGCGGCCCGTGCGGCCGATGCGGTGGATGTAGTCGGTCGGCTCGGCCGGCACGTCAAAGTTCACGACGTAGCGCACGTCGCTAATGTCGATGCCGCGGGCGAGAACATCGGTTGCCACCAGCACGTCGACGGTGCCGTCGCGGAAGGCAGAAAGCGCGCGCTCGCGCTGGGCCTGGCTGCGGTTGCCGTGAATCGCGGCGGCCTTGATGCCCTTACGCTCCAGACGACGGCAGCAGCTGTCGGCGCGATGCTTGGTGCGCATAAAGACAATGGTGCGCTCCGGACCCTCCTTCTTGAGAAACTCGGGCAACAGGTTGTTCTTGGCCTCGATGGACACCGGGAACACAAACTGGTCGACGGTGTCGGCGGTCGACGTGGCCGGTGCGATCTCCACGCGAGCCGGGTCGCTCACCAGGTCGGTGATCTCGCCCACAGCCTCCTCGTCAAGTGTGGCCGAGAACAGCAGCGTCTGGCGCTCGGCCGGCGTCTCGCGCACAATGCGGCGGACGGCGGGCAAGAAGCCCATGTCGAGCATGCGGTCGGCCTCGTCGAGCACCAGCACCTTGACCTCGTTCAGGTGGCAGGCGCCCTGCTCGATCAGATCGACCAGACGGCCCGGCGTGGCGACCAGGATGTCGCAGCCGTACTTGAGGGCAGCAGTCTGCGGCTTGTAGCTCACGCCGCCCACGACGGTCACGGCAACATGGCCGGTGACGTCGGCGATCTTGCTCGCGACCTCGTCGATTTGCTGGGCAAGCTCGCGCGTGGGGGTGATGACGAGCATCACAGGGCCACGGCCGTTGCCCTCGGGCTTTTTAGCACCGCGACGGCGGTTGCGGCCGCCGCGCTCACGCACGGGCTTGGGCGGAGCGATGTGCTCCAGATTGTTCATGGTCGGCAGCAAGAAGGCGGCCGTCTTGCCGGTGCCGGTCTGGGCGGCGGCAAGCAGGTCGCGACCCTCGAGCACCACGGGGATGGAGCCGGCCTGAACGGGCGTGGGCGCCGTGTAGCCCAGGTTCTCGATAGCACGAAGTATCTCGTCCGAAAGTCCCAGCTCGTCAAAGGCGGGCAGGTTCTCGGTAGCGGACTCGACGGCCTGGGCAGCATTGGCCTCATCGGCGGCATCGAAGGCAGCCTGGGTCATGGCCTCGCGGGTCTCGTCCAGGATCTCGGCGTCGGTGACGTCGGATACAGAATTACGCATATGTTGTTGTTCCTTATCTGCACGCGCAATGGGCACGGCATGCGGCCGCGCGGGCGTGCTTGGTAGTGCGCTAATACATACAAAAACGGGTGCGCACAGAGAGGACGTTGCTCAGCACGCTGGCGATCGCTTTGGCAGCCCTATCACGCGCCGTCCAGACGCAGCAGCACTAAGCGATGGAGCAGATTCGCCGCGGGTTAGTATACCCGTGCTTCGCATGCCCCCACGTAAACCACAGATGACGAGGCGGGCTCGAGGTGGGCCCGGCCGATTGTCTCAATCTGTAACATCTACAGGGCAAATCTTCCTCTGCGTGTTACAGGTCGAGACAAACGGTCGACACGGTTCACAAACGTCTCAATCTGTAACAGTTACCGAGTAAAATCGGCCCTAAATGTTACAGAACAAGACAGAGGGGGATTTCCGTCCAGTCCAAACCAAATCTCTCAGTCTTCCTGCAATTTCGAACATGTGGCCTATAATGTTGCTTTGGTTACGCTATTTATTGCGCAGCCATTTAATACGTCGCCCACCGGGGGCCATTAATTCCTATCGCCATATTGGCTAGGAAGCAGTCAAAGGAGGTATCCGTGGCAGCAGAGACGCCTTGCTCGGTCCTCTATAACGATATTCGCTCGTTCGGCGGTCTTAAACATCTCGAGATCGCCCGAATGCTCATCAATGGAAACTCTTATCTCGGCAGTACCCTGCTCGAGAAATGCTCTTCCAACCGCTCGTATCTCGCCCGTTACATCGTCCATCGCAAGCCTGACCAGTGCGCGCCCGCCATCTACAGCGACTTTACCGTCACCACGCTCAACCTTTCCGCGGCAATCTGCAGCAAGCTCGGCGACGGCGAGTCCGCCTATCAGGCAATCGCCGAGCACTATCGCGGTCCGGCCGCCAACGAAATGATGTCGGCTCTCGCCAGCTACAAGCTGGACAGCCGCCTATATGCAAATGCCCTCAATCGCATCGACAACTTTGACGGCAATGCCGTGCGCGAAAAGAGCACGCTCTTCCTGATGCTCTTTGTGGCAACGGGGGCGCTCGCCGATCCCGTTCAGGGCGTGGCCACCGTCGAGCGCTTTTGCGACAGCAAGACGGGCGAGCACTTTGGCACCACCGAAACTACCGTCGGACGTGGCTTTATGAGCAGCCTGGAGCAGCCGCGCACCGTCGCCCCCAACCTCGGTCTGCTCAGAACCCATGCCGACAACTGCGCCGACATGCAAATCCATCCCCTCACACGCGATCCGCACGGCACCGTGATTGGTTCTCTGCCCAAAACCTCGCCCAGCATCACCGATGTGGGCGCCGACGCATCGCGCGAGCATCTTCGTATTTGGCTCGAGGGTGAGCACTGGTACGCCCAGGGCCTTGGATCGACCAACGGCACGGTGCTCGAATCGGGCGCGCGCGACGGCGATATTGTGATTGAGCCGCCGCGCGACCAACGCGAGCCCGGCAAGATCTATCCCCCCGTGGAAATCGCCAACAGCGACAGACTTCATTTGGGTCTCTATACGACATTCCTTGTCATTGTGGACTAGCGCGGACGGCGATCGGAAGACGGTCGCCGTCCGTCTTTCGTCTTCTACCTTCTGCGTCGTAAACGACAATACTCAGCGGTATGCGTGGGCAGTGCGGCTATCATGGTTCTTTACCGATATCCGCACTGCTCACGTATACGCGCGGCAACCCATGCCAGACAAAGGAACGCCATGGATACTACCAATAGCGCCTATGGCGACAAACTCATCCGTCTTGACACGTTCGACACCGCCGTGGCGGTCGACCCCAGCGCCGAGGACGACGCCAAGCGTCGGTTTATGACGCTTATTCTCCAGACGGCCCACCGCAACAACGGCAACATCGGACACGTGCTGCGCGCGACCAACACGAGCGGCGAGGTCTTTGCCGTCAAGCTACTCAAGGACAACGCCATCCTTTCCGGCCAAGCCCCCGACCGCTCCGCCGAGCAATCGGCAGCGCACCTGGCCAGCACCGCCGCGCTGTTCGAGGAGTACCGTCATCTGTGTACCGTCTCGCACCTGCGCGGATTTCCGCGCGTCTATGGCTACGGATCGTGCGAGGATGACCCTCTCATCCTCATGGAGTGGGTCGAGGGCACCTCGCTCAAGCAGGCGCTGCCCCTGCTTCCGCACGACGCCTCGGGCGGGCTGACCACCCAGATGGTCGCCGCCGTCGGAAACGCCGTGCTTCGTGCGCTCTTGATGACCCAAGGCCTCGTGAATCCGGTCATCCATCGCGACCTGTCGCCTGCCAATATCATGTTCCGCACCACTAGCCGAACGCTCGAGCAGCAGATTGCTGATTGTTCCTTTGACCCCTGCCTCATCGACATGGGCTCCGCGACCATGGCTCTCGGCGACGACACGATCACCCGGCGCGCCGACATCTGGCGTTTTGCCACGCCCGCATACGCCGCGCCCGAGATGCTCACGCAGGATATCGAAGGCATCGCGGCCCTTCGCCGTTCGCCGGCAATCGACGTCTATGCGCTTTCGAGCATTCTGTACCAGCTCTACAGCGGTCGCAAACCGTTTGACTTTGAGTCGACGGACGCCGCTGCAACCGGCTCGTTCTATCTCGTAAAGACCAAGACCAAGCCGGCACCGCTCGAGCCGCGCTGCGAGGGCGATGAGGCGCTCGTCCAGATCATCATGAAGGGTCTCTCAGTCGAGCAGTGCGATCGTCCCACCGAGCAGCAGATGCTCGAGGTGCTCTCGGCATACCTCACCGACGCCGAATCCGAAGGCCGCGAAGGTGCAGGAGACGAGGCCGCAATTGATATCGATTCTGGCACGCACCTTAAGGTCGACGTCGCCGGCGAGCGCGCACGAGAGATCCTGAATCAGGCCCGCCACGATGCCATGACCCGCCGCCGCTTTATTATCGGCGGCGCTATCGCAGCCGTTGCGGGGCTCAGCGTTATCGGGGCGGCAACCCATGGCTTTGGCATCCCCGACTACCTTGACGGCATCCGCGGTTCACTTGACGACTACACCTGGGATCAGCTGCAGGAGATTTCGCTCAAGATTAAGGCCGCCGAGACCCGTAGCGAGGCACGCGAGATTGCCAAGCGCTATCACCTGCTCGATGACAACGGGCATATCCCCTATCCATGCACCAAGCGTGTCACGCTCACCAACGGGCTGCAGGTTGGCGCGCAGCTTGTGGGCATCCGCCACGATGAGCTTCTGGACGGGACGGGCAAGGCCGGGCTGACGTTTATGTTCGACGCGGGTATTGCCGAGCGCAACGCTGCGGCTGAACCGCCGAGCGCCGGCTGGGCAGATTGCGAGCTGCGGGAGTGGCTCAACGGCGACGGCCTTAAGCTGCTGCCCAACGAGTTGCGCGCGCTCATTAAAGGTGTCAAGAAGGTCTCGAACAATGTGGGCGCCGCCAACAGCGCATCGTGCCTGAGCGAGTTGCCCGCAACCCTTTGGCTGCCCGCCATGGTCGAGCTGTGCGGTACGCAACCGCCCGATTCGTTTACCGAGGACTATCACTACCTGGCAGACATCTACAACGGCGAGGGCAAGGAGTATCAGCTCTTCCGCGAGCTCAAGGTAAGCCCGTATTCCACGAACGAGACGATGGTCCGCCAGTGGAAGGGCAAGGACACCTGCTGGTGGGAGCGCACGGTGAGCCCCGACTCATCGGAGACCGAAGGCACGCTCTATTTGAATCGCGTTGGACACGACGGCGACGTCTTTACGTACGCAACGCCTGCGGACAAGCCAAACAAGCTAACCTGTGTGATCCCCGGGTTCTGTATCTAGGCGGCGGGCGTCTTGCCATGACGGGACCCCCTCCCCGGCAATTGTCTCGATCTGCAACACTAGCTCGGCAGATACAGGTCTAGTTGTTACAGAACGAGACAAACCCCAGCCCCGCGAGACAACATCTCAATCTGTAACAGTAAGGGGTCAAAATCCTCTCTAGATGTTACAGATCAAGACATTTGAGTTGACCCCGGGCAGTCTGTCTCGATCTGTAACAGTTAGAGGTTATATCTCCCGCTAGATGTTACAGATTGAGACATTGAGTTTGCTGCCAACTGTTTGTCTTGATCTGTAACAAATACTCGGTAAAACGGGGTCTGGTTGTTACAGATCGAGACGTTAGCTTTCGGCTGAAATGTTTGTCTAAATCTGTAACAGTTACGGCTCAAAAAACGGTCCAGATGTTACAGATTGAGATGATTGATTGGGACGGTCCATCGGTCAACCAACTACCCTCATCTGTAGCGAGATGTCATACATTTATTCTGTACTAGACACCCCCAGGGGGTATGGGTGTATAGTATCGGCAGGTTAACAATTCAAACACCGAACCACGGAAAGGAGAATCCATGGCTCAAGATAAGTTCGACGTGGGCGGCATGACATGCGCCGCCTGCCAGGCGCACGTGGACCGTGCCGTGAGTAAGCTCGACGGCGTCCAAAGCGTCGCGGTCAACCTGCTCGCCGGTTCCATGATGGTCGACTACGACCCTGCGCAGGTCTCCCCCGACGATATCTGCACCGCCGTCGACCGTGCCGGCTACTCGGCCTCGCCCGTCGATGCGGGCACCGGTGCCGCCGGCTCAAACGGCAGTGCGCAAGTCAGGTCCGGCGCCGCCCACATGGAGTCGCCCACCAAAAAATTGGAGGCCGCCGCCTCTGCCATGCGCACCCGCCTCATCGTCTCGATCGTATTCCTCATCCCGCTGTTCTACATAGGCATGGGGCACATGCTCGGCTGGCCGCTGCCCGGCATTTTCACCGACCATACCCACAGCATGACGCTCGCCCTCACTGAGCTCGTCCTGCTCATCCCCATCGTCTATGTCAACGACGCGTACTTTATCAACGGGTTTAAATCGCTCGCGCACGGCGCGCCCACCATGGACGCCCTTATTGCCGTGGGCGCGACTGCTTCCGTCGCCTGGTCGCTCTACGCCATGTTCATCATGGCCGACCAGTTAGCCGCGGGTCAGGTACACGAGGCCATGATGACGGGCATGGACAATCTGTATTTTGAGAGCGCAGGCACGATCCTGTCGCTCGTCACCGTGGGCAAATACCTCGAGACGCGCAGCAAGTCAAAAACCGGCGGCGCCATCGAGGCGCTCATCGACCTAGCGCCCAAGACCGCGATCATCGTGGCAGAGGACGGCAGCGGGACCACCGTCGACGTCGACAGCATCCTTCCCGGCCAGGTCCTGCGCGTGCGCCCCGGCGAGTCCATCCCCGTCGATGGCGTGGTGCTCGAAGGCAGCTCGGCCGTGGACGAGAGCGCGCTCACCGGCGAGTCCATCCCCGTGGAAAAGACCGCCGGCGACACCGTCAACGCCGCCACCGTCAACCGCACCGGTTCGTTTACCTTCCGTGCCACGCGTGTGGGCGCCGAGACATCGCTCGCCAAGATTATCAAGCTCGTCGAGGACGCCAACGCCACCAAGGCGCCCATCGCCCGCATGGCCGACAAGGTCGCCGGCGTATTCGTGCCCGTGGTGTTCGCGATCTCGGCCGTGACCTTTGTTGTGTGGATGGCACTGACCGGCAGCGTGAACGAGGCACTCACTTCTGCCGTGGCCGTGCTGGTGATCAGCTGTCCGTGCGCGCTCGGCCTGGCCACGCCCGTCGCCATTATGGTAGGCACCGGCAAGGGCGCCGAGATGGGCATTCTGTTCAAGAGCGCCGAGGCGCTGGAGAGCCTGCGCAGCGTGGGCACCGTGGTGCTCGATAAGACGGGCACGGTCACCCGCGGCAAGCCTGCCGTGACCGATATCGTGGTGGCCACGCGCGCCGACGGCTCGCCCGCCATGAGCGAAAAGGCGCTGCTCAAGCTGGCCGCTGCGCTGGAGCGCTCAAGCGAGCACCCACTGGCCGAGGCGATTATGGCCGAGTGCGAGGCGCGCGGAATTGTCGCGCGCATGGTCGAGGACTTTGCCGCCGTGCCCGGTCGTGGCGTGACGGCGCGCGAGGGGCAAAACGTCATTGCAGCCGGCAACGTACGCCTGATGGACGAGCTGGGCGTTACCGTGCCCGCGGGTCTTGCCGAGCAATTTGCCGCCGAAGGCAAGACGCCGCTGTTCTTTGCCAAGAACGGCGAGCTCGTCGGTTCCATCGCCGTGGCTGACGAGGTCAAAGAGACGAGCGCCGAGGCCATCGCCGCGCTCCGCAAGCTCGGCGTCGACGTGCGCATGCTCACCGGCGATAACCGCGTGACGGCCGAGGCAATCGCCCGCCGCGTGGGGCTGAGCAGCAAGCAGGTCATCGCCGACGTCCTCCCCGCCGACAAGGAGCGCCACGTGCGCGAGCTGCAGGATGCGGGCAGCAAGGTCGCCATGGTGGGCGACGGCATCAACGACTCCCCCGCCCTGGCGCGCGCCGACGTGGGCCTTGCGATCGGCACTGGTGCCGACATCGCCAAGGAAGGGGCGGATGTGGTGCTCATGCGCAGCGACCTCATGGACGTCGCCCGCGCCATCGAGCTGTCGCGCGCGACGATCCGCAACATCAAGCAGGACCTGTTCTGGGCACTGTTCTACAACGGCATCGGCATTCCGCTCGCCGCGGGCGTGTTCTTCCCGCTCACCGGATGGCAGCTCTCGCCGATGTTTGGCGCCGCGGCCATGAGCCTGTCGAGCGTCTGCGTCGTAAGCAATGCGCTGCGCCTGCGAACCTTTAAGCCGAAAGTGGCAAAATAGGCTCACCATTACGTCCATTTAGAACGGGTTTTCCAGGTGCCCGAGATTGACCTGAAAGAGGAGCGACGCGTACTTTGGTACGCGAGCGACGGTTTGAAGGTCAAGGCCGGGTGCCTGGGAAAGCCGACATAACAGAGAGGAATACCCATGCGTTACACAATCAAGACTTCCGGCCTCATGTGCGGTCATTGCGATGCTACCGTTGAGACGGCACTGCTCAACGTTGCCGGCGTGACCGACGCCGATGCCGATCACGAGACCCAGACCGTCCAGGTGGAGTGCGCCGACACCGTGACCGCCGAGCAGCTCGCTGCCGCCGTCGAGGGCGCCGGCGAGAAGTTCCACGCCCTGTCCGTAACCGCAGCCTAGCTGCCACCGCACCAGCAGGCACCGCTGTCGGCCGACATAGCCGCCCAGCAACCACCGCTCAACCAGCCCTTCAGAAGTTGCGGTGAAATAGTTCCTGTTTTAGCGCTTCAAGCCTGCAAACAAGAACTATTTCACCGCAACTGACGGGGGCATCCGGAAGATCGACCAGAAACGAGGACCCGCCATGATGGCAGACCACAAATCGGTGACCCGCATGCTCAAAACGGCACGTGGTCAGATCGACGGCATCCTGCGGATGGTCGAGGAGGACCGCTACTGCGTCGATATTTCCACGCAGCTCATGGCCACGCAGGCGCTCATCGCCCGCATCAACGCCGATGTGCTCAAGGCTCACATCGAGGGCTGCGTCGCCTCGGCCATCGAATCGGGCGACGAGGAACTCAAGGCCGCCAAGCTCGCCGAGATAGAGCGCGTCGTCGACAAGCTCGCCAAGTAATTGGGGCATTGGGGACAGACTTCTTTGCACCGTCTTGGTGCTCCGGGGACAGGTATGTTTGCACCACATTGGCGCAGATTAACCTGTCCCCCTTGCTCTAAATCGGGTATAAAGGCGTGCAGCATATCGAACGAAAGGCAATTTGCATGAATGACTTTATGAAGGGTCGCAATGGTGCCGACGAGCTCACCATCGTGATGGGTCTTGCCGGCATCGTCATCGCGATGATCGGATCGATAGCCCGCATCCAGTGGCTCAGCTGGATCGCCATCGCCGTCATCGTGATTGGCGTGCTGCGCGGCCTGTCCAAAAATATCGATGCACGTCGCAAGGAGAACGAGGCCTTTGTCGCCGGCTCGGCTAAGGTCCCCGGCTTGGGCAAGTTCGTCGCCAGCTTGGGCGGCGGGGCCGCAGCGGCCAGCACCTCGCGCGCGGCCGGCACCAGCAAGGAAGACTTTGAGCGTGCCAAGCGCACGGCCAAGAAGATGTGGAAGGGTCGCAAGACCACGGCATACCTCAAGTGCCCCAACTGCGGCCAGATGCTCTCCGTTCCCAAGGGCAAAGGCAAGATCCGCGTCACCTGCCCCAAGTGCCACGCCAAGATGGAGACGCGCTCCTAGCCGCCATACCATGGGACAAAATAAAAGCCGAGGCCTCGCACTGAGACCTCGGCTTTTTTGATTATGACAAAGGGATTGCCCCTTTGTCGCATCGCCATATCGCACGCTTACGCCACGCCGTCGCGGGCGAGCTCCTCGGCCAGCGCCTCGGCCGGCATTGCCATAATCGTGTCGAGCTCGGCGTCCACCTCGGGAATATGCTTCACCTTGAGTTTGCGCACCAGATCGCCGCGACACATCACGTGCATCGGCTCACGCAGCGCGCACAGGTCATCGAGCGGGTTCTCGCGCGTCACCAGGATATCGGCGGCCTTACCGCACTCGATTGTGCCGGTCTCGCCGCCCAGCCCCAGCAGCTCGGCATTGACTTGCGTAGCCGTATGCAGCGCGAAGGCGTTGCTCACACCGACATACTTGGCAAAATAGGCCACCTCACGCCACATGTCGTACTGCGTCACGAACGGGCAGCTCGAATCCGTGCCTAGGCCCACCCTAACACCAGCTTCCAGTGCGGCACGGGCGCTCTCGATGATGCCCGAGCACACGATGTCGCCGTTCTTCTTTTGCGTATCGGTCGAATGAGTCTTTTCCGGATCGAGCAATACAAACGGCAGCGCCGGGCTGATAGTGCAGGTCACACTCGGCGCACGTCCCTCGAGCTGCGTACCCGCGGCGCCGCGGTACAGCTCCAGGATCTCGGGCGTCAACGGAGCGCCGTGCTCAATCGTGTCAACGCCGGCCTCAAGCGCGGCCTTCACGCCCTCGGTACTCTCGACATGAGCCATAACCGGAAGGCCCATATCGTGCGCCGCCTTGCACGCCGCTGCGGCAACCTCCACGGGCATACGCAGCACACCCGGCTCGCCCACCTCGGTCGCGTCGAACACGCCACCCGTTACGAACAGCTTAATGACGTCGGCACCGCGCGCATACAGGTCGCGCACCTGTTCGGCTGCCTCGGCGGGACTGTTGGCCACCTGGGCGAACAAGCCTGCACCATGGCCGCCCGGCACCGTGACGCCCGTTCCCGGCGCCACCAGGCGAGGACCTTGATACTTGCCGGCATCGATAGCATCGCGCACGGCAAGATCGGCAAACAGCGGGTCGCCCGCGCCGCGCACCGTGGTCACGCCACTTGCCAGCTGTTGTTGGGCGCTGCCCTTAAGAATGTGGCGCACGATGGCGCGCCCCACGGGATTATCGAGCTTCTTCATCAGCGCGCCCGCATCGCCCGCCGAAACCGGCTTGCCCGAGCCGCATAGATGCACATGCATATTGATGAGGCCTGGCATGAGATACGCCCCTGCCAGGTCGATGACCTCGGCACCTGCAGGCGCCTGCGCCACGGCACTCGGCCCCATCCACGTGATGAGACCGCGCTCAACGGTCACGGCCATGTCGGGCTGCGGCTCCATATGTTCCGAACCATCCAAGACGGTCGCATTGATAAACAACGTGGAACGATCGGCAGACGCCATATCGAGCTCCTCCCTCACGATTAACTTGAACATTTGTCCATTATCACCTAATGCAGCGAACTAAAGTCAAACATATCGGTTAACGGAGGGAAGAGAAGGGCGTGAGGATGAGCAGACCAGTGCAGCGATGCTTCGGTCGTTCCAGCAAAACGTCTTGATCTATAACAGTAAGCTCGGTTTTGAGCCGCCAGATGTTACAGATCGAGATTTTCAGTCGTGCGTCCAACCTTTGTCTCAATCTGTAACAGATAGACCGATTTTTGGCCATCAGATGTTACAGATCGAGATATTCCCAGCCCCGTCGTCAAACGTCTAAATCTGTAACAAGTAGACAGGTTTTCGGCCTCTAGATGTTACAGATTGAGATCTTTCATCAGCCGCCAACCTTCCGTCTTGATCTGTAACAGTTAGAAGGCCAAACGGTCCCCTGTTGTTACAGATTGAGACGGTCCGCTTCAGTGCCCATACCACTGACGCTTCCATTCCTCAGCCAAATCGGCTCGCTGCGGAATACCTGCTAGCCTCATCTTTTCAACCAGCTTTCCCGGATTCTTGAGCTCATCAAACGTGAACCGAAGCACCTTGTGTCCGAGCATTGTCAGATGGGACTCCCGCTGACGTTCTGCCACGAACGGGTCGACCCACTCCCGACCCTCGTCGTTCTGCAAGGTATACTTCCCCTTTCCGTCGAGCTCGCCGATGACACATGCCCCGTCCTCGAGCCTCCAGAAATAATCGACCCGAAACACCTGATTCGGGTCGAGCGGATCATGAAACTCCACCTGCAACTCTGGCACCGGAAAGCCGTATGCAATAAAGAACGCTCGGAACCGAGACTCGCCACCGTTTTCGGACAGCCCGTCCGCATGCGACGCAATCACCTGCGCTCTGCGATACCCGCGCCTGCCCTCGCAATCGGCCTGGAGCCGTTCGCAGAGGTCGTCGCGTGACATGCCCTTCGCCCGCAATGCAGAATCGGCGATCGCCAGACCATACGAAAACGGCGCACGCAGCAGACAATCCTCCACCGTGCGCCAAAACGGCGTCACCCGCACGCCATCGACTTGTTCAAGCGCACCCGCCGTCTGCGGACGCAGCAGCCTACATCCCGTACTCAACGCCACCGAACAACCCGTCTTGACCAAGTAACGCGACCCGAGCAGATCATTCGGCACCTCCAGACCCCATATCAGCGCGGCGTCATACCCCCAAAACGCCCAATCGGGATGAAACTCGGCAAGCCCCTTGATGGTCCACCTCGCTCGCTCCGGCGGCGTCAACGCATCCCATTCATGCTGAAAACAGAATAGGTGCGATTCGGGCTCCGCAATATCATCGGTTCCCACATGGCGCCGCAGCCACATGAGCTCGGCATTGTCGTGCGTCACAAGCAGCACGCCTTGTTCAGCCGCCTCCGTGAGCCTGGCAAGCATCCTATTCCGCGCCAAGGTGTTACGTGTTACGTGCTTGTGTTTAAAAACGGCATTAGACACTTCTATCACCACCACATCGGAGAAATGGGCCATCGCCGCTGTTGCCGCCGCCGACAAACGTCTCGACCTGTAACAGTTACGAGCACAAGCATCCGCTAAACGTTACAAATCGAGACGTTCGCGCAGCATTGCACCTCTTTGTCTCGATCTGTAACAGAAAGACCGGTTTTTGGCCGCTAGATGTTACAGATCAAGATCTTTCGGTACCGCGTCCAACCTTTGTCTCAATCTGTAACAGTTAGGTCGAATTTTGGCCTGTAGATGTTACAGATTGAGACTTTCCCCCAGCCAGGTTCCAAACGTCTCGATTTGTAACAGTTAGACGTTCTCCAGGCTCCCAAACGTTACAGATTTAGACAAATCAGCGGCGCCCAAGCATTCGTCTCGATCTGTAACAGTTAGACCGGTTTTTTGTCCCTAGACGTTACAGACCGAGACAAATTGACAGACGGCGGCGCTGCGACAATCCATCCCCTACTCCCATTCCTGTTCGTAGATATTGAGCGACTTCACATACCGTCCCTGGGCACCCATGATGTCGCGAACCAACCTCAAAAAGAAGCTGATACACGAGGTGTCGAAGCCATCTTCTAGGTCTTCCGGATGGACGGCGCCAGGCCCGTCGACCGCCGTATCGCTCAGGCGCGCAATGTCGTAGAGGTAGAGCTGCCCCGCCGTCAGCCAAATATCGTCAACGCACGCGATGCGCACCGCAATCGCACCTTCGCGCCAGTGCTCTTTTTGCACGATATGTGGGTCGTAGACATCAAAACGTCGGTCGGTGCGCGTGTCGCGCAGCGCGACCATACCAGTCACAGGATCCTTGTCCAAAATGCCAAAGCGCGAGAAATACTGCGTGTCGCGCACCTGTTCGAGCCGTCTGAGCGAAGCAGGCGAAAGCGACGTCGGCGGCTCGTCCACATACAGCTCCAGCAGCGTCTTGTCATGGTAATAGGGACGCTCGAACAGCAGCCAATCGGTAAATGCCATGTTATAGGCCATGATTTCGTTTTGCGAGGGCTCCTCGCAATAGCTGAGCCATGGATCGACGATCACTTCGAACTGTGTGCGCGCCGACTCCAAAAACTGAAACTTGCGCAGCATCCAAAACTGGGCCATGTCGGCAATATCGCTACCGACGGCTTCGGCCAGACGTCCCCGGTCCAAAACATGATCAGCCATGGCATCCTCCTCAAACTGATGAACCTCAATTTGAGCTTACGAGGAGGGCCGGCGGTCGCCGCCAGCGCGGGCGAAATGGGCATCAGGCTGCAAACCAGATGCTGACCGAATACTTGACGGAACGCTTGACTGATACGTTATACCGAAACAAAACCCCAGTTAAACATAGGCAAATAAACAGAGATTATGAGCTTGTCAGCCGCAGCCATCACGAAAACAGCAAGGTGCCACAAGCCTGCACGTCAGCAAATGAGCAGTCAAACGTCAAGAGCGTCCCCAATGACTAGTCGTTGGGGACGCTCTTGAATGACTGTCTTACAGCCCCAAGGTCTCGGCAACCTCGGCTGCGCAGGCCAGGGCGTCGGCCATAGCGTTCACCACGAGCGAGCTGCCGTTACGAGCGTCACCGGCAACATACACCGGCGCGGCATCCGCGGCGACGCCGTCGACACGCGCCGCAAGATGCGAGCCCTCGGCGGCCATCACAGGCAGCGGACGACCAGCAGTGGCAACGGGCACGCCAACGGCGTCGAACGCACCGTGCTCTGGGCCCGTAAAGCCGCAGGCGATGAGCACCAGCTGCGCCGGTACCTCGTGCTCGGAGCCCGCGATGCGCTCGGGCTTTCCCGCCGACCAGTCCAAATCGACCACGCGCAGACCCGCAGCCGCACCCTTCTTGTCCAGCAGCACCTCGAGCGTATCCACGCCCCAGGCACGCATCTCGCCGCCCATCGCAGCAATAGCCTCCTGCTGGCCGTAGTCGGTCTTCTTAATGTTGGGCCACTGCGGCCAGGGGTTGCTCGCCGCGCGCTTATCGGGCGCAGCCGGCAAGAACTCAAACTGGCGCACGCTGCGCGCCCCTTGGCGCACCGCGGTACCCACGCAGTCGTTGCCGGTATCGCCACCGCCAATGACCACAACGTCCAGGCCGCGCGCGTTCACCGCGGGCTCGCCGCCATCGAGCACCGAGACGGTCGAAGCCGTCAGGTAGTCCACGGCATACACTACGCCCGGGGCATCAATGTTCGCAGCCGAAAGCCCACGCGGAGCACGGGCGCCGGCAGCCACCACAACGGCATCGAAGTCGTCGAGCTTGGCAGCCACCGCAGGATCATTCACGTCAGCACCCAGCTCAAACACAATGCCCAGCTCGCGCATGAGCGCCACGCGGCGCTCGACCACGGACTTCTCGAGCTTCATGTTGGGAATGCCGTACATGAGCAGGCCGCCCGGACGGTCGTCGCGCTCAAACACCGTCACGCGGGCCCCACGACGCGCAAGCTCCCATGCTGCCACCAGACCAGCGGGACCGGAGCCCACCACGGCAACCGTGGGTGCACCCTCCCCTGCCGGCTCAAAGCGGTGCGGACCGCCGTTGGCCCACTCATGGTCGCTAATCGCGCGCTCGTTGTCATGGATCGTCGTGGGCTGGCCATCGACCGAGCCCAGGTTGCATGCGGCCTCGCACAGCGCCGGGCACACGCGACTCGTGAACTCGGGCATGGGCGAGGTGAGCGACAGGCGCTCGGTAGCCTCATCCCAGCGGCCGCGGTACACCAGCTCATTCCACTCGGGAATCAGGTTGTGCAGTGGGCAGCCGCTCGGGCGTGCCTTGCCAAAGCTCGCGCCCATCTGACAAAACGCCACACCGCACATCATGCAGCGGCTCGCCTGGGCACGGCGTGCATCGTCATCGAGCTCCACGTACAGCGGATCGAAATCGCGGCTGCGCTCCTCCACGGGGCGAAGCTCGTGGCTCACGCGATCGATATCAAGAAAAGCACCGGGCTTACCCATGGCACTTACGCCTCCTTCTTGGTCGAAGCAACAGAGCCGGCAGCCACGGACGCAGCACCGCCCGCGACATCAAAGCGAGCGACATCCGCGGCGCTCGCGCGACCGGTCACAATGTCAAACGCCAGCTCCTCAGCCTGCGCATGCGTCTTGCCCACGGCCTCGGCCGCAGCGACAATCGCCAGCACGCGTTCGTACTCAGTCGGAATGACCTTCACAAAGTGCTTGCTCATCGTCTCAAAGCTGTAGAGCAGCTTAATGCCGCGCGGGCTCTGCGTCGCGTCCACGTGCTCCTGGATGAGCTCGCGAATCTGCGCCAGCTCGCCGGCCGTCGGGGCCTTGAGCTCAACGCTCTCGTGGTTCACACGGGCATCGAGCGTGCCGTACTGGTCAAAGACATAGGCCACGCCACCCGTCATGCCGGCGGCGAAGTTCTGCCCGACCTCGCCCAGGATGAGTGCCAGACCGCCCGTCATGTACTCGCAGCCATGGTTGCCGCAGCCCTCGACCACCACGGTGGCACCGGAGTTGCGCACACCAAAGCGCTGGCCGGCAAGACCGTTAATGAAGCCGCGGCCGCTCGTAGCACCAAAGAATGCAACGTTGCCCACGATGATATTCTCGTCGAACTTGTAGGTCGCATGCGGGTTGGGGCGCACCGACACCTCGCCGCCCGAAAGACCCTTGCCAAAGTAGTCGTTGGCGTCGCCGCACACGTTGAGCGTAATGCCGCGCGGCAGGAAGGCGCCAAAGCTCTGACCGGCCGAACCGTCGCAATCGATGGTAATGGAGCCGGCGGGCAGGCCCTCGGGATGCGCCTTGGTCACCGCGTTGCCCAGGATAGTGCCCACGCAGCGGTTGACGTTGGCGATATCGGCGCGGAAGCGAATCGGACGCAGGTGCGCACGGGCATCGGCCGTATAGGGCACAAACAACGTGGAATCGAGCGTCTTGTCGAGCTCGCTGTCCGCGGCCATCTGCGGCAGGAAGTGGCGACCGTCGGCACCCGGGATATGGGCACCAAACTCGCAGGTCGCGCTCGCCAGCACGGGCGACAGATCGAACAGGTTGGCCTTGCGGTTGCCCGGGACCTCGACCTGGCGCAAGCACTCGGGATGGCCGACCATCTCGTCGACGGTGCGGAAGCCCAGGCTCGCCATGACCTCGCGCAGCTGCTCGGCAACAAAGAGCATAAAGTGCTCAACATGCTCGGGCTTGCCGCGGAAGCCGCGACGCAGGCGGCAGTTTTGCGTGGCGATGCCGACCGGGCAGGTATCCTGCTGGCAGTCGCGCTGCATGAGGCAGCCCATGGAGATGAGCGGCATGGTCGCAAAGCCAAACTCCTCGGCACCCAGCAGGCAGGCGACGGCAACATCGGTGCCGTCCATGAGCTTGCCGTCGGCCTCGAGCACCACGCGGGAGCGCAGGCCGTTTTGCAGCAACGTCTGCTGGGCCTCGGCAAGGCCGAGCTCCAGCGGCAGGCCGGCGTGCCAAATGGAATCGCGCGCCGCGGCGCCCGAGCCGCCGTTATGACCGCTGATCAAGATCTTGTCGGCAGCGCCCTTGGCCACACCGGTGGCGATGGTGCCGACGCCGGCCTCGCTGACCAGCTTGACCGACACGCGCGCGCCGGGGTTGGCGTTCTTAAGGTCAAAGATCAGCTCTGCCAGGTCCTCGATTGAGTAGATGTCGTGGTGCGGCGGAGGCGAGATCAGGCCGATGCCGGGCGTGGACTGACGGACCTCGGCGATCCAGGGATAGACCTTCTTGCCGGGCAGGTGGCCGCCCTCGCCGGGCTTGGCGCCCTGGGCCATCTTAATCTGAATCTCAAAGGCGCTGCAAAGATAGCGGCTCGTTACGCCAAAGCGCGCACTTGCCACCTGCTTGATCGCTGAGTTCTTGGAGTCGCCGTTGGCCAACGGGGTCTCGCGACGCGGATCCTCGCCGCCCTCGCCCGAGTTGGAACGGCCATGCAGGCGGTTCATGGCGATAGCCATGCACTCGTGCGCCTCTTTGCTGATGGAACCGTACGACATGGCGCCGGTGTTAAAGCGGCGGACGATGTTGAGCGCGGGCTCGACCTCGTCAAGCGCCACCGGAGTACGGCCGCTGGCATCAAAGTCGAGCAAGTCGCGCAGGCGCACGGCACGGCCGGTGCGGTGCAGGCGAGCGCTGTACTCCTTAAAGGTATCGTAGCTGTCCTCGCGGCAGGCGGTCTGCAGCAGGTAGACGGTCTGGGGGTCGATGAGGTGATCCTCGCCGCCGAGCGGGCGCCACTTGGTCAGACCCAGCGTGGGCAGCTGATCGGGAGCCGGGCTCTTAAGGATAGCGAGCGCAGCGTCGTAGCGCTCGTTTTGCTCGCGCTCGACGTCCTCGACACCCATACCGCCCACACGGCTCACCGTACCGGCAAAGTACGCGTTGACGAACTCCGGCGTAAAGCCCACGGCCTCGAAGATCTGCGCCGAATGGTAGCTCTGCACCGTGGAGATGCCCATCTTGGACATGATGGAGACGATGCCCGCCGTCGCGGCCTTGTTGTAGTTGGCGATGCCCTGCTCGGCCGTCACGTCCAAATCGCCGCGTGCCGCCAGATCGCGGATGCACGCATGTGCGTTGTACGGATAGATGCCGCTCGCGGAGTAGCCCACCAGCGCCGCAAAGTCATGCGGGGACACAGCGTCGCCGCACTCCACCACGATGTCGGCAAAGGTACGCACGCCGGCGCGGATCAGGTGGTTGTGCACGCAGCCCACGGCGAGCAGCGAGGGCACGGGCACCTCGCCCGCAGCGGCACGATCGCTCAACACCACGATGTTCACGCCGTCGCGGACCGCAGCCTCAACGTCCTCGGCAAGCTGCTTGAGTGCAGCCTGCAGCGAGCCCTCGCCGGCATCGCGGCGGTACACGGCACGGAAGCGACGGGTCTTAAAGCCCACGCGGTCGATGGCACAGATACGCTCGAACTCCTCCTCGTTGAGCAACGGGCGCTCCAGGCGCACCAGCTGGCAGGCCGTGCGGGAGTCCTCGAGCAGGTTGCCGTGGTTGCCCAGGTAGAGCGTGGTCGAGGTGACCATGTGCTCGCGCAGGGCATCGATGGGCGGGTTCGTGACCTGGGCGAACAGCTGATAGAAGTAGTCAAAGAACGAACGCGTCTTCTTGGACAGGCAGGCCAGCGGCGCGTCAATGCCCATCGAGGCGAGCGGGGCCTTGCCCTGCTGGGCCATGGGACGCACGACCTCGTCGACGTCATCCCAGTGGTAGCCGAGCTTGGCCATGCGCACGGCGGCGGGCACCTCGGCGTCCTCGGCGGGCATTGTCGCAACGGGCTCATCGAGCGCGTCAACGGTCAGCGTCTCCTCGGCAATCCAATCACGGTAGGGCTTTTCCTTGGCGTAACGGGCGCGCAGCTCGTCGTTGTAGATGACGCGGCCGCGGGCAAAATCGACCTCGAGCATCTGGCCCGGTCCCAGACAGCCGCTCGTCAGGATGTTCTCGGGGCGCACCTCGATGGTACCCACCTCGCTTGCCAGCATAAAGCGACCGTCGCGCGTCACATAGTAGCGGGCGGGACGCAGGCCGTTGCGGTCGAGAGCAGCACCCAGGGTACGGCCGTCGGTAAAGGCGATGGCGGCAGGGCCGTCCCACGGCTCCATGAGCATGGACTGGTAAGCGTCGTAGGCGCGGCGCTCCTCACTCAGGCTGTCGTTATGGTCCCACGGCTCGGGCAGCAACATGGACGCGCCACGCGTAAGCGGGCGACCGTTCATAACCAAAAACTCGAGCACGTTGTCCAGAATCGCGGAGTCGGAACCCTCGCGGTTGATGATGGGCATCACGCGCTCAAGATCATGCTGCAGCACGGGGCTGTACAGGTTGGGCTCGCGGGCGCGGATCCAGTTGACGTTGCCCTTGAGGGTATTGATCTCGCCGTTGTGGATGATAAAGCGGTTGGGGTGCGCGCGCTCCCAGCTGGGCGTGGTGTTGGTGGAGTAGCGCGAGTGGACGAGCGCCACGGCCGTCTTGACGGCGGCGTCGTTGAGGTCGATGAAGAAGCGACGCATCTGCGTGGCGACCAGCATGCCCTTGTACACGATGGTGCGCGAGCTCATAGAGCACACGTAGAAAATCTTGTCGCGCAGGGCAAACTCGGCGTCGGCCTTCTTTTCGATGGTGCGGCGGCACACGTACAGGCGGCGCTCGAAGGCATCGCCGGCGGGCGTGTCGTCCGGACGGCCCAGGAAGGCCTGCAGGATGGTAGGCATGCAGGCGCGGGCCGTCTCGCCCAGGTCGTGCGGGTCGACCGGCACCTCGCGCCAAAAGAGCAGCGGCACGCCGGCCTCGGCGCAGCCCTCCTCAAACACGCGGCGGGCATCCTCTACGCCCTTGTCGTCCTGCGGAAAGAACAGCATGGCCACGCCATAGTCGCCCTCTGCCGGCAGAATCTGGCCGCACTTTTGAGCCTCTTTACGGAAAAAGTGATGCGGAACCTGGAACAGGATGCCAGCGCCGTCGCCAGTGTTCTTCTCGAGTCCCGTGCCGCCGCGGTGCTCCAAGTTGACCAGAATGGACAGCGCGTCGTCCAGAATCTGGTGATGGCGCTCACCGTTGATATCGGCAAGCGCGCCGATGCCACATGCGTCGTGGTCGAATTCGGGGCGATAAAGGCCCTGCTGCTGAGCGGAATCTGCCTGCATCGCGATCCTCCCCTAGATATTAGACAGTCAGTTGAATAGGCATACTAGGAGCATCGCCGGCCCGTTGTGTTTCCCGCCCGTTTCGAAACAATCGCGTAACGCGCGCCCTACGAGTAGGTGCCGCCGACTTCAAGGACAACAACAAGGGCCCCAGGTTCGGCCCGTAAGCTCACCGCTTCAAACATCTCAATCTGTAACAGGAAGACCCAATTTCGACGACTTACTGTTACAGATTGAGATGTTTTGAGAGACGGCTCCGAATGTCTCAATCTGTAACACGAAGGGCCGATTTTGGCGGTCAGCAGTTACAAATCGAGATTTTCCATAGGACCATTTCTTCCTGTCTCGATCTGTAACACCTAGACCCAATTTCCATCCCTAGTTGTTACAGATCAAGACATTTCGGCAGTCCCCTTTCACCATCCTATTCAAATACAGCAATTTTGTCAGTCTTGGTTAACTTTTGAGCCTAAAACGGGTATCCTTTGCGGCGTCAAGCAAACGGCACGCAGGAGCGCACCATGATCAACCATCTCAAACAACACTTTGGCTCCCCGCGCACCGGTGGCCACGGAGGACTCGACATAGCACGGCATATCGGCCCCGGACTGCTCGTGACCGTCGGCTTTATCGACCCGGGCAACTGGGCCTCCAATATGGCCGCGGGCTCGCAGTTTGGTTACGCGCTGCTGTGGATCGTCACGCTGTCCACGATCATGCTCATCGTGCTGCAGCACAACGCTGCACACCTGGGCATCGCCACGGGCGCCTGTCTTGCCGAGGCCACGACACGTTACCTCCCCCGCTTCGTTGGGCGCACGGTGCTCGCCAGTGCCTATCTTGCGACCATCGCCACCGCCATGGCCGAAGTCCTGGGCGGTGCGATCGCGCTTCAAATGCTCTTTGGCCTGCCCGTGCGCGCCGGCTGCATCATCGTCGCGGCGGCATCGATTGCCATGCTCATGACAAGCTCCTACAAGCGTGCCGAACGCTGGATCATCGCCTTCGTGGGCGTGGTAGGACTTTCGTTTTTAGCCGAGCTTGCACTAGTCAAGGTCGACTGGACGCAAGCCGCCACAAGCTGGATCACACCCAGTATGCCCACCGGCTCGGCCGCGATTATCGTAAGCGTCCTAGGCGCGGTCGTTATGCCCCACAACCTCTTCCTGCACTCCGAAGTCATCCAATCCATGCACTTCGAAGGCCAAGGCGAGCGAGTTATCGAAGAACGTCTGCGCTACGAGCTCTTCGACACGCTCTTTTCGATGGGCGTGGGCTGGGCAATCAACTCGGCCATGGTCATCCTGGCCGCAACGACCTTCTTTGCGCACGGCATTGTCGTAGACGACCTCGCCGTCGCAGCGGCCACGCTCTCCCCCATTCTGGGCCCGGCAAGCTCAATCATCTTTGCGGTGGCACTGCTGTTTGCGGGCATATCGAGTAGCGTGACGGCGGGCATGGCGGCGGGCACCATCACCGCGGGCATGTTCGACGAGGAATACGACATCCACGACCGACATTCCTCGATCGGAGTGGCGACCTGTTTCGTCGGCGCAGTGGCGGCGTGTCTGGTCGTCCCGAATCCTTTTGAGGGTCTCATTTGGAGTCAGGCACTGCTGTCGCTTCAGCTGCCGATTACGGTCTTTGTGCTCATACGACTCACCAGTTCGCCCCGCGTCATGGGCAAATACGCCAACTCGCGCCCGCTCAACGCGTTGCTCGTAGGGATCGGCGCCATCGTGACGATTCTCGACATCGTGCTGCTAACGGGGATGTAATGGGGCGGGGCACCTACCCAGGCAAACGTCTTGATCTGTAACAGATAGACACGCTTTTGATGTCTAGATGTTACAGATCGAGATCATTCCGAGGGACAGCTCCGTTTGTCTCAATCTGTAACACGTAGACCCCGTTTTCACTGCTAGATGTTACAGATTGAGATCTTCTGCCGAACGGTTTTGGTTTGTCTCGATATGTAACAAGTGGACCCAATTTCCACTTCTAGATGTTACAGATCGAGACATTTCTTCAGCTCCAACCTTTTGTCTCAATCTGTAACACATAGACCCGTTTTGAGCCGATAGATGTTACAGATTGAGACAAAAGGTCGGTCGGACTCACGACAGGCAGGATCGGCTAACAGCAGCCGTGATCCCTTGGGGACGGAGGGAAAGGGCCCCGGCCGGGATATCCGACCGGGGCCCTTGGACAGAGCTATGTGTTGCTGCAAGTCGTGTGCCTGCGAGTTACTCCTCGACGAGCTCAAACTGATCGGGACCGACGCCGCAGACCGGGCACACGTAATCCTCGGGCAGCTCGGGCGTGTCGACCTCAACCTCATAACCGCAAACGATGCACACGAACTTATACGTCTTCTTCTCCTCAGCCATGATGTTCTCCTCTCGAACGTGACTGCTGGTGTACTTGCTTATTAGTATATGTTCTCAATAATATAATGCAAGTATTTTTAAAACATTTCTAGCCTTGATACGAGGACGCCTTCGGAGGCGTCTTGCCCTTCAGGACCTTATGGTAGTAGTCATAGGTCAACGGAGTCTCGCCGCTCAGGCGCTCGGCATCTTCGACCTCGCCAATAAAGAGCAGGTGCGTGCCCACGTCAACAGTGTCAATCAAACGGCAGCTAAACAAGGCCGCCGCATGCTCGGGAACATAGGGCATGCCCAGCGCGGTCTCACGCATCTCGTACTTAGCAAATTTGTCATAATCGCTGCTGGTACGGAATCCAAAGTTGCCAATGTAGAGCATATCGGCCGTCTGATCGATCACAGTCAGCGCAAAGGCCTTGGCAGATGAGATAACACCAGACGTGACATTTTCCTTGTTCACGGCAACCGAGATGCGCGGCGGCGCGGACGTCACCTGCACCGCGGTGTTGATGACGCAGCCGGCACGCAGCCCGTCGGCCGCGGCGCTCACCACGTACAGACCGCTCGGCATGGTAAAGAACGCAGTTTTGTCCATAACGACCACTCCCCTAACCCGGGATTGAACCTCATGTATGTATGTACCCACAAAAAAGGCGACGTCCATACCGGACGCCGCCTTTGAGACATATGTGTCAGAACAGTAAGCAAGATGGAACGCCCGCAGTTGCGGTGAAATAGGGACTGAATAGCCCCTCAAACAGGCAAAACAGTCCGCATTCCACCGCAACTTATACAGAGCGCCTAGCGATTACGCTCCTTCAGCGCGCGATCGATTTCGCGCTGAACGTCGCGCTTGGCCATGTCTTCGCGCTTGTCGTAGAGCTTTTTGCCGCGGCCCAGGCCCAACAGCAGCTTTACGCGACCATCGGTATTAAAGTAGAGTTCCAACGGCACCAGCGCATAGCCGCGGTTGCGCAGTTTGCCGTCAAGAAAATCAATCTCCTTGCGATGCAGCAGCAGACGACGACGGCGATCGGGGTCACGGTTCCACACGCCACCGTGGCTGTAAGGGTGAATGTGCAGACCCACCAGCCAGCACTCGCCGCCGCGAATCAGCGCAAAGGTGTCAGTGATCTGACAGGCGCGCTCGCGAATCGACTTGACCTCGGTACCGCTCAGTTCAATGCCACATTCGAACGTCTCGTCGATAAAGTACTCGTGATGCGCCGAGCGATTCTTGGAAATGAGCTTGCGTTCGCGCTTACTGGGCATCGCCGGCCTCCTTGACGCCGTCGGCTCCCTTGTCGTCGCCTGCACGCTTTGCCTTGCGCTCGGCGTTGAGCTCGGCATCGCTCTCGCGCACCAGCTTAATGATCGCCGCGCATGCCTCCTCGCCCACCAGGTCGCGGGCACGGACCGTCAGGCGCGTAGCCTCCTGCTTGTCGCCGTCGCTCGCAGCATCGGTCGCACACATGATCAGGCAGATGGCAATCTCGGCCGAAGGCGAGGTCGGCACGCCTTGCAGGGCCAGTTCACCCATCACGTGGTCGTCGCTCTCATCGGCGGCATCGGGATAGGCAGCATGGATCTTGTTGAGCAGGCGCGTCGTATGCGCATCGTTGGGCGCCAGGCGCAGCGCCAGACGCGCGCAGCCCACGGCAGCCGAAACGTTCTCGGTCTCGGGCTCCAAGAAGTACTGACCTAGATTGGCGTAAGCGCGGGCGGCGCACTTGCCATCGCTTGCACGCTCCAGCACCGAGAACGAGAGCGATGCCCATTCCTGCTTGTCCTCGAGTGCGCGGAACAGCTCGGCCAAATCCAAGCGATAGTTGCAGTTCATGGGGTCCCAACGCACAGCCTGCATCAGGGCATTACGAGCGCTCACATAATCCTGCTGGCGAATGTAGGCAAACGCCATGTCAGAGTACAGGCGGTCAAACGGCACCTCGACCTGCACGAGCTCGCGCGGATCCTTCTCCACGCGGCGATAGGCCAAGCGCTCAAACTTGCTATCGAAGCTAAAGTATTGACGCTTCTCCTCCGTCTTGCACTCAGCATCAATATACTCCTCGGCGAGCTCCACCAGACGCTCCAGCAGCGGCGTCGCCGTAGCCAAGTCGCCCTGCGCCAGATAGTTCTCGGCATACGTGATGTCTTGCAAGCTGATGGGCAGATCCATGGCTACTCCTCGATCTGAGCGAAACACGGCAGGCGCCGTATATACGGTCAATACACAAAACCCGGGTCTCTTACGAGGCCCGGGCGTTCAATTTTGGTAGCCCGTACCAGATTCGAACTGGTGATCTCCGCCTTGAGAGGGCGGCGTCCTAAACCGCTAGACGAACGGGCCATATGTAGCAAATGCAATGGCTGGGATGGAGGGAGTCGAACCCCCATTGACGGAACCAGAATCCGCTGTCCTGCCATTAGACGACATCCCAATGACTGCATCGCTGCGCTCGGCTGTGCCTTTGCGCAAGAAAGAAATATACGGGAAGTCTCGCCGTGACGCAAGCCCCAATTTTGACTTTTTTGAAATTCAGTCAAATTGGCCTAATTTAGTCCAACCCGTGAAGGACCTGTGAAGCCAACCGCTGTACGCGAAGGGCAAAACGCCGCGAGCGGTAGCCGTCAACCGTTGGCAGATTCTACCGTGAAAACGATAGCGCCAGGCAACACAATCGAAGTATCAATGATCACGTAGATATGAGGCGCCATGGACGAAGAGCTTGATTACCTATGGGAGACCCTGGGCCTCGAGATCACTGCCGACCTTTGGCCCGAACGGGACAAAATCCATCCCACACTGCGCCCCGCCATTACTGTGGTGCAGGCAAAATACCGCCGTGCATCCTTTTTGATCATGCGGATGTCATGGCACGCGGGACTCCCCGACCTTAAGCGAATCCAGGCAAGCCTCGTCGAGCTGTCCGGCATGCCAACCGTCATATCCGAGGCGCACCTGGAGCAGCGCCAGCGCGAGCGACTGCAACAGCAGCGGATTCCCTTTATCTGCCCTGGCGTTCAGGCATATCTGCCCTTTATGGACGAGGAGTACTGGAGCGGCAAGCCCAACAAACACGTAAAGGTCTACGATCCGCACGAATGGGCACAGCTGGCGGACTGACTGGGGCAGGCCCGCCGGCGGAAAGTGCGTCCCAGATTTCAAGCTCAAACTGGTCCCCACTTTCCCGTCGAGCCCTCAACCGGAAACCGTGTCCCACAATCGAAGCTCAGAATGGGACGTGCTTTCCGCAACCGGCCACTTTGGGAAAGCGCATCCCATTCTGGAAGCGAATTCCGGGTCGCACTTTCCGCAGCCGCTACAGCAACGCCTCGGCCCAAGCCGCTTCCCTAAAGCCGGGAATCACAAAGTCGTCGCCCACCAGCAGCGGACGCTTGACCAGCATGCCGTCGGTCGCCAGCAGCTCGTAGCACTCCCGATCCGTCATGCCCGCATCCAGACGCGCCTTCAGGCCCAGCTCTCGATATTTCATGCCCGATGAATTAAAGAAGCGCCGCACCGGCAGCCCCGAACGAGCAATCCAGGTCGCAAGCTCATCAGCCGTGGGATTGTCCAAAACGATATCGCGATCGATATACTCTACCCCATGTTCGTCCAGCCATGCCTTGGCCTTCTTACAGGTCGAGCACTTGGGATATTCAACAAACAGTACAGTCATGGGAATCCTCCGAATATAGATCGGCCAACGCAGGCACACGCCACACGAGGCGCCTTCGTATGATGGGCCAATTGTAGCCCACGGGTCACACGCTAAACGAACCGTACCCCGAATCCGCGTTTAATGAACGGCAGCAGCTCCATTGCCTCGGGCGTGATATGGCCCGCAACGTTCATGCGCTCGTCACCGGGAAGATCGACCCGCGCAATCTCAAGCTCGCCTTCGTAGCGCCCATATCCGCTATTGCTCACAGCGATCGACCCCGCCTTTCGCGGCAGGCCGGCTCCGACATCCGTCGGCACGGAATCCGGCTTAAGCGTCGTACGTGACTCCTGAGACCTAAAAATGAGGACGCTCGAGTCGGGCCGGTCGTGATGAATCTGCCCGCGCACATAGGCATAACCGGGCTCAAGCTCGCATTGCAAATCCACGTATCCGGCGGAAACTTGAGCAAACTGCGCCCAGCCCGCATCGGATAGATCGGGGTCGCCGACCAACACAATGTCGCAATCGGCGCCATGTGCAAGCTCAAGCATATTGAGAGCAACCTTTGACGCGCGACCGCGCTGCGCCTCGACCGTCGGCAGTCCCTCGAATACCGGCCCGCGAACGTTAGCATCACCCGGCACAAAAGCCATGATTTCGAATCCAAGCGCCGCAAGACGAAGATTCACCCGAGCAATGTCCTCCAGAGCTAAACCGGTATAAGGCTTGGGGTAAAAATTGTGGCAGGCGGCAAAACGAGTCACATCGGCACCGGCCTCACGCCACGATGCGATTTCATCAGAACTCACCGTCGATGCATTGACCACAATGTGAAATACACCGGACAGCTCCGCGACCCGCTGGTCGCTAAAGCCATAGTCCAAACGAAGGTATTCCAACCCCAGATCGCGCAGGTCCTCGATGCGCTCAAGCCCGAGCAAATCGCACGTGCGAGGCCCCACATCGGCAATGAGCGCAATGCCGCGGGCGGAAAGCAGCGACAGCACATGACGGACCTTATCGGCATACGCCGCTCCCCCATCCTCGGGAATATGCAGCGAGGTGAACGCATAGCGCGCACCCGCCGCGGCACCACGCTCAATCGTCCGCTCAATATCCTGCAGAGGGCTGGAAAGATAAATCGAAATACCCGTTTTCACGCTTCAACGCTCCTTTAAAAAAGGCCGGCGGAGCAGTTAGCCCCGCCGGCACAACCATAGCATCAAGAAATCTGCCGCGCACCGCGAGCCCCGAGCAACACGGCTCGCGATATCAAACTACTCGCCAAAGAACTCGTTGATCTTCTGCTCGTCGACGCCAAAGAACCACGTCAGGACAAAGCCGGCGGCATAGGCAAGCAGCATAGCGGCAACGTAGCCGAGCTGCTGGCCAGGAACGACGATCAGCAGGCCAAACAGACCGGAAACGCCCTGAGAAACCGTGCCGATGTGAAGCAGCGCCGCGAGCGCGCCGCCAAATCCGGCACCCAGGCAGGCCGTCACAAACGGACGAACGAGCGGCAGCGTAACAGCATACATCAGAGGCTCGCCCACACCCAGGATTCCAACGGGAATGGACTCTGCGACGTACTTCTTGAGCTTGGCGTTCTTGGTCTTAAAGTACAGCGCCAAACCGGCACCGACCTGGCCGCCGCCAGCCATCATAAGGATGGGAAGCAGGTAATTGATACCCTTGGTAGCGCCGTCGGGATCGTTGAGCATAGCGTGGATCGGCGTGAGCGCCTGATGCAGGCCGACGGAAACCAGCGGCAAGAAGCCTGCCGACAGGATATAGCCGCCCAGGACGCCCAGCTTCTCGAAGATAAAGGTCAAAACGCTAAAGATGGCAGTCGTCAGCCATGCGCCAACCGGCTGGATGACGAGCATCAGAGCAAAGGCGCCGATGATGAGCACCAGCAGCGGAGACAAGAACGTGTCGAGTGCGTTGGGCATAACCTTGCGAATCTGACGCTCCATCCAGGCAAAAAATGCGCCAGCGATGAGAGCCGCGATCATGCCGCCCGCTGCGGGGTTGTACTGCGCACTGGTGAGCGGCAGCAGAATGGCAGTGGCAGGATCAGCCGCGCCAGGCGCAAGCAGGGGCATGGCACTGTTGGCGATACACATCATGCCGGCGATGCCGCCCAGCGCAGCGGAGCCACCAAACTCACGTGCCGCGTTATAGCCCACCAAGATGGGCAGATAGGCAAACAGGGCCCAGCCCATGGAACGAATGCCCTGGTACCACCACTCGCCTGCAAGCGCGCCTGCCGTCGAGACGTTAATGACGTTGCAGATACCGTTGATGAGGCCAGCCGCAATGATGCCGGGAAGCAGGGCGACGAAGACATTGGAAATCTTCTTGAGGAAGGCCTGAACCGGCTTAGACTCGTACTTGGCCTTCTGCGCGGCCTTGTTTGTGGCCGCAGCGTCAACCACGCTCTCGTCGGCAACGCCTTTCGCAAGGCCAGTGAGCTTGGAGAACTCCTCGAGCACCTTATTCACCTTGCCCGGACCCAGCACGATCTGCATCGTGTCGTCCTCGACCAGGCCCATCACGCCGTCGAGTGCCTTAATGCCCTCCGTGTCGACGTTGCCCGCGTCTTTGACGGTCACGCGCAGGCGCGTCATGCACGCCGCGTTTGCCAGCACGTTGTCTTTACCGCCCAAAAGGTCCAGCAGCTTTTGAGCCAGCTCTTTGTTCGTCATAACTCCTCCTTGTATTGGGTATCTCGTCTGGATGTCATATCAGCTCACGCCGCGCACCTATTGGGCGTCGGCATTGCTCTTCTCATGGCCACTCACCGCAGCACGGACATGGCCTCGCGCCCGCTCAAGAGCCACCGCAGCCTGCTCGGCATCGCAGTCCAGCAGTACCGAGACAATAGCGGTTTTTACGTGGCCGCCGGCATCTGCAAGCGCCTGAACGGCGCGCTCGCGCGTGCAGCCGGTCGCCTCCATCACGATGTTCTGGCCGCGCACCACCAACTTCTCGTTCGTCTGCTGCACATCGACCATCAGGTTTTGGTATACCTTGCCAATCTTGACCATGGCACCGGTCGAAATCATGTTGAGAATGAGCTTTTGGACCGTTCCCGCCTTGAGCCTCGTTGAGCCGGTCAGCACCTCGGGACCGGGCACGGGCTCAATGGCAAGATCTGCGCTCTCCCCGATCTTCGACCCTTGGTTGCAGGCAATTGCAATGGTCTTGCACCCAGCTGCCTTGGCGTACACAAGGCCGCCCACCACATAAGGAGTACGACCGCTTGCCGCCAGGCCAACGACAAGATCCTTGTCCGAGAGTCCACGCTCTCGCAGGTCGTTCGCGCCAAGCTCATCGCTGTCTTCGGCACCTTCGACAGCCTTGATAAACGCCGTCTCGCCTCCGGCAATGAGCCCGACAATCAGATCGGGTGACACGCCAAACGTGGGCGGACACTCCGAAGCGTCGAGTACGCCCAGACGACCGCTGGTGCCTGCGCCCATGTAAAAGACGCGCCCGCCGCGCTCGAGTGCCTCAGCAGCCCAGTCGATTGCTGTGGCAACCTGGGGCAACACTTTCGTGACCGACTGGACGGCACGAAGATCCTCATCGTTCATCGTCGTGACGATTTGCAGCGATGTCATCGTATCGAGGTCCATTGACCTTTGATTACGCTGTTCGGTCGTGAATTTTGTTAAATCGAGCATTTCATTCACCTCATCTTTCCTGTTTCTCGATGTAGTTTTGCTTAATGACATGCGTCGCCCGTTCGTAGTCGCTGGCAACGTAAGCAGCGTACAGGGCATCGACAACCATAAGCTGGGCCATACGCGAAGCCATGGCACCGCTGCGGACCAAGGGTTCACTCGCAGCAACGCCGAGCACGGCATCGGCCATGGTGGCAAGCTTGGATGATCCATCTACTTTGGTAACGGCCACAACGGGACAGTTGTGACGTTGAGCCTCGACGGTGCAGTCCAGCACCTCTTGCGTCAAGCCCGAGTAGCTAAAGGCGATTGCCATATCGCCCTCATGCATGTTCTTGGCACATAAGAGCTGATCATGCCAGTCGTCGTACAGATGGCACTCTTTGTCGACACGCATGAGCTTTTGCGCCAGGTCGTGCGCGACCAAACGAGAGGCACCAATACCGAACAGATTGACCGCGCGTGCCCGCTTAAGACGGGCCGCGCATCGCTCCAAGACGGTGTAATCGAGCGTTCGCGCCGTCGCCTCGATCGTGCGCACGTTGCTTTTCATCACCTTCCCCACGATACGTTCGACGCTGTCATCCATGGAGATGTCCTCGAGGGCTACGTCTTTCTTGTCACCTAAGAGCGCCAGCTCGGCAATCAGTTCGCGCTGGAACTCCTTGTAGCCCGCAAAACCCAAACGCTTGCAAAAGCGCAAAATGCTCGAGGGCGAGGAGAACGTGACATCGGCAAGACCGCGGACGGACAGCCCGACCACCTCGTGCGGATGAGCGCTTACATATGCGATGACATTGCGTTCCGCCGGGCACGCGCTGAGCTCACGCTCGCGAAGCCGCAAAAGCAATCCGTTTGCCATCTCAAACACCTCCGTTGAGAAGAATTAAAGACCAACGAACGATTCGTACCGGATACAAACAGCTTTTGCGGTACATTGTGCCGCATCGTGGCGCACAAAGGGCGAGCGTTCTACCGCTCGCCCCTCAAATCCGACCGCTCGGAAATACGCGCGACACAAAATAATTCAACAAGGTCGCATTATCAGAAACGGGTTTGTTACCGGCTAGCGCCTCGCATGGGCGCCGATCGGCCGAGTCGCATGGCGTACCAACGCCGCTGCCAGCAATACCAACAGCATAGCGGTGATATAGCCCGCAGCATCGAATCCTAAATCGATAACGTCGAAATGCCTGCCGGGAACAAAGATCTTATGTACCTGATCGCCAACGGAGCAGGCGGCGCAAAAGAGCAATACGGGCACGCAACGGGAGCACACGCTCCACGGACGCCTGGAAAAGCAAGCCACGATCACCGAGGCGAACAATCCGACGAAGAAAAACTCTACGGTATGGGCAACGCGACGGACGTTCGCGCCCACCCACATGCGAATGGAAGCAAGTCGGCCAGACCGGACATTCGAGGCAGCCGAATCGGCGCCCCCGGTCATTCCGTTCTCCGCCTGAGCTTCACCCGTGGCATCGACAGCCTGAACGCCCGCAGCCTGGCCCTCCACCACACGCGCGGTGGACTCGCTCAGCAACGACGTCTCCACCGCATTTTGCTCCGTCAGCACCCAGATGCCCGCCAGCGTTGCAGCGAACAGAACGATCGCGGTCCATCCGATTATCTGTTTTACGCGCGCCAAGGGCCAACCTCCTTTTTTGAATATCAGCGAGTGTAGCCCCAAATGGCATCGTCACCGTATCAAAATTTGAATCGCAACAGGAAGCGACAAAGCGACGCAAACCCCTACCCTGCCTCGCGCATCCAGCGATCGAACGTCCCCACGCACACGCCCAGGCACTTTGCTGCCTGGCTGCGGGTAATATCGCCCGCCTCATAGCTATCGCGCACCAGCTCAAACTGAGGAGGGCACGGCTTGCGAGGTCGACCGAAACGGACCCCTCGCGCCCGCGCCGCTGCAATTCCCTCCGCTTGGCGCCGATGGATATTCTCGCGCTCCACCTGCGCCACGTAGCTCAGCAGTTGCAGCACAATATCGGCAATCAGGACGTTGGTCACATCCGGCGCGCCGCTGGCCCTAGCGCGCGTGTCAAGCAATGGCATGTCTAACACCACAATGGCAACCCCGAGTTCCTTGGTAATGCGTCGCCATTCCTCAAGAATCTCGGAGTAATTACGGCCAAGTCGGTCGATAGAAAGCACCACCAGCACGTCCCCGTCTCCCAGGACGTGCAGCAGCTCGCGATAACGCGGTCGATCGAAGTCCTTGCCGCTCGCATGGTCGGCATAAATATTCGCCGAGCCCACGCCATAGGCGCCCAGCGCATCCAGCTGCCGATTCAGATTCTGATCGCGCGAACTCACCCGCGCATAACCGTACACCGTCGCCATCTCATCCCCGCTTTCTTGTAAACCTGCCAAAAGGGACAGGTTTATTTTGGTAGGTTTTACCTCTCAAACAGCAGGTAAGCGGGCGGCCGAGCAGACGGCAAGGTAGTCACGATTCAAATGCGAAGGGCGGTCCCGAAAGGCCGCCCTCCGCTCCCCCACCATGAGTCGGGATTTGGCTAATGGATAAGCTTAAAGTCCAAGTGCCCCCGCGTGGTATTGACGCGCGAGACCTCGACAATCACGCGCTGACCCAGTTCATAGCGAGTCCCCGTGTCGGCGCCCGTCAGCGTAAGCGCGTCCTCGTCAAACTCGAACCACTCGTTGCCCAGGCTCTTGATCGAAACCAAGCCTTCGACCTGCGTTAGGTCCAAGCGCACAAAGAGGCCCATGCTGCTAACCCACGAGACGGTTCCGGCATAGCGCTCGCCCAGACGGTCCTCATAGTACTGGGCAATCTTGATCTTTTGCGTCGCATGGCTGGCGGCATCTGCCGCGCGCTCGGCATCGCTGCATGCGCGGCAGATCTGCGGCAGAATGCGTGGCAGCGACTCGCGCCCCTTGCCGATCAGCCGCGGCGTACGGACCAAGGCGTCCTTGCCGCCAAGCCGCTCATAGGCCAACTGCAGTTTGAGCACGCGGTGCACCACCAGATCGGGGTAGCGACGGATGGGACTCGTAAAGTGACAGTAGCACGGCGCGGCGAGCGCAAAGTGGCCCTCGTTGCGCGGCTTGTACAGCGCGCGCTGCATGCTGCGCAGAAGCAGCGTGTTGACGAGCGGTGCGTTGGCCGTACCGGCGGCAGCATCAACTGCAGCCTGCAGCTCATCGGGGCTCCCCAGGGCAATACCGGCAGCACGGCGATCGTCGATGATGCCTAGCTGCGCCAGCGCAACGGCGGCACCGTGCAGGCTATCGGGGCTCGGATCCTCATGCACGCGATAGCAGGCCTCGATATCACGGTCTGCCAGCCACTCTGCAACGCACTCGTTGGCGAGCAGCATGGCTTCCTCGATAAGCGACGTGGCACACGAACGCTCACGCGCCACAATCTGCACGGGCACTCCGTCCTCATCCAATAGAGCACGAATCTCGGCCGTGTCAAAATCGACCGAGCCGCGGGCGCGACGGATACGACGGCGAAGTTCGGCGAGTTCGTTGGCGGCGACAAGGAAATCGCAGAGGTCGACGTTGTAGCCGCGGGCGACCTCCTCGCACGCAAGACCGCGCTCAAGCGCTTCCTCGCGCGAGGTCTCGGCAGCCGCAACATCCTCGGCCGCACCCTCCAGCACCGAATACTCAACCGCGCCGGCACGCACCAGCAGCGCCTCGGCGCCGTCATAGTCCATACGCACACGCGAGCGAATCACGCTGGGGTACGGATCGTAATGCCGCACGCGACCCTCTGCATCGAGCTCAATGTCAACGGTAAACGCAAGACGGTCCTCGTCAGGGCGAAGCGAGCACAGGTCACAGGACAGGCGTTCGGGCAGCATGGGAAGCACGCGATCGGCCAGATACATCGATGTCGTACGATGGCGAGCCTCAAGATCGATATGCCCGTCCCAAGCCACATAGTGTGAAACGTCGGCGATATGCACACCCAGTTTGTAGCCACCCTCGGGCGTGCGCTCCAGCGAAATGGCGTCGTCAAAGTCGCGCGCGTCGACTGGGTCGATCGTGATGACAAAGCGGTCGCGCAGATCGCGGCGGAGCGGGTCCTTAAGCGCCGCGGACACATCGAGCGAAAGCCCCTCGGCCTCGTCCAGCGCGGCCTCGGGATAGCTATCGGTATAGCCGTAACGCGCCATCACATATTGAACGCCCAAATCGGGCGCGTCATCTCCGCCAATGCGGCGCTCGATCGTCACGGTACCCGATTCCAGGCGCGTCGGGTAGGTCAAAATGCGCGCGACAACAGCATCACCCGGGTGGACACCCAGACGATCCGCCGAGGTATCCTCGGGCAGAATGAAGAAGTCGGCCTTCAGACGCGAATCGAGCGGCTCGATCACACCGAGCGGACCGGCGGTCTGGTACGTGCCCACCACGCTTATGGCTGCACGCTCAACCACGCCTTCGATCACGGCGCGCCGCTCACCGTGCGGGCTGTTCTTAATGCTCACGGCAACGGTATCGCCATCCATGATCTCGCGCTTACCGCGGCCCATGACCTTGTAGTCGCCGTTTTCGGTTACAACGTAGGCGCTATGCTCATGGAGCTGCACGCGCCCGGTCAGGCTCGGACGGCGTTCGCTGCGCACCGGCCCGCGCTGATTGCGAGCTCCACGCTTATGCTTGTTATTGCGCCCCATGGCGCCTCCTAACTATCGATTGCGAACTCCAAAGAGTCTACCCAAATGATTCGCTTTCCTGCCGTCCCCTAGGGATCAAAAAACGGGCCGCCCCATAAGAGACGACCCGTTGGAAGGGATGAATTCCAAGCATGCCTACACGCGCAGGTAGCGGCGCATGGCGATGGCAGAACCAAAGAGACCGATAATCACACCGACCAGAATCAGCGCAGCATAGGTCACCAGGTAGTACTGCATCGGCAGGGCAAACGACATCCAGCCGATGCTCTCCTGCAGACGCGGAATCATCAGATTGCGCAGCAGCTCCAGAACGCCGATGGAAAGCAGCGAGCCCAAAATGGCCTGCAGCACGCCCTCGGTGATAAACGGGCCACGAATGAAGCCGTTGCTGGCGCCGACCAGACGCATAATCGCAATCTCACGACGACGCGCCGTGATGGACAGGCGAATCGTGTTGTTGATGAAGATGAATGCGATAAAGGTCAGAAGACCAACGAGCACCACGGCGGCGATGCGGATGTAGTTGGTCACCTGGAACAGGCGGCTCACTTCCTCCTGGCCGTACAGCACGCTCGCGTTGACGTCGCCGTCATCCGCGATCTTCTGGAAATCGGCATCCTTCTTGAGCTTCTTTGCCGTGCTCTCGACCTTGGACGGATCGTCCATCTCAATAGCGAAGGAAGCCGGCAGCGGGTTCTGGCCATCGAGCGCGCTCATGGTGGCGTCGGCGTTGCCCGACATCTTGCTCGTATACTCGGCCAGCGCGTCGTCCTTGTCCTTATAGGTCACGGACTTGACGTTATTCCACGTCTTAAGCTCGGCCTCAAAAGCCTGAACATCGGCCTGATCGGCGTCATCACTAATGAACGCGTTGATGACAACCTGATCCTCGACGGTGCCGATCACGGAGTTCAGCATCGCAGAGCCCATGATGAACAGGCCGATGATAAACAGCGAAAGGAAGATCGTGATGACGGCGCCGAGCGAGGTAGTCCAGTTACGGAAGAAGTGGCTGATTGCCTCTTTGAAGGAGTAGCCCACGTTAGTTGGTGCCATAGTTGCCGTAACCTCCCCTCTCCTGGTCGCGGATGACGTGGCCGCCCTCGAGGGCGATCACGCGACGGTGCATGCTATCGACCATCTCGCGGTCGTGCGTGGCGACGATCACGGTGGTGCCGGTGCGGTTAATACGCTCAAGCAGCTTCATGATGCCCAGCGAGATCGCCGGGTCGAGGTTGCCCGTGGGCTCGTCGCAGATCAGCAGCGGCGGACGGTTGACCATAGCACGGGCGACGGCAACGCGCTGCTGCTCGCCACCGGAAAGCTGGTCGGGCAGCGAGTCCATCTGATCGGCCAGACCGACCAGACGCAGCACCTCGGGCACCTGGCTGCGAATGACGCCCTTGGGCTTGCCAATGCACTGCAGGGCAAACGCCACGTTTTCGTAGGCGGTCTTTTGCGGCAGAAGCTTAAAGTCCTGGAACACGGCGCCAATCTGGCGGCGCAGGAACGGAACCTTGCGATTCTTGATCTTCATGAGGTCCTGACCGGCAACCAGGATGCGGCCGCTCGTCGGCTTGACGTCGCGGTTGAGCGTAGACAGCAGCGTGGTCTTACCCGAGCCGGAGTGACCGACCAGGAAGACGAACTCGCCCGGATAGATCTCGATGTTGATGTCGTCGAGTGCAGGCTTGTTGGGCTGTGCCGGATAGATCTTGGTGACATGCTCCATAAGGATGACGGGCTCGACACCGGCCTGCTTGGCCATCTTCTTGCGGCTGGCCTGCGGATCGATGGGCGCAAACACCGACGTAAAATCGGGGTTGTTGAGCGCGTTATCGAGGCTTGCGACCTCAGCTGCCTGATCGCTCTCGACCACCGGGGCAGCAGGCTGCGTGGGATCGGGAATAGCGGCAAAGAGACCGGACTGCGCAGGCTGAGGAGCCGGCGTCGCAGGGGCCATGGGGTCGGGAATGCCGGCCATGGTAGGCTGCGGCGTGGCGGCGCCAGCCTGAGGCTGCTCCACGCGAGCGGTCACGGCCTGAACGGGCTCAAAACCCGCCGCGCCGGAAAGCGCGACATCGCTGGTTGGATTGTAGGCAAAGGGATCGGATACCGGCTGTGCCTGATCTGCCGGCTGAGCGGGGGCCTGAGCAACAGGCTGGCCCTCTGAATCCGGAGTGGCGAAACGACTGCCCTGGACGCCTGCCTGCGTCTTGGGGGCATCATCGCCCGCACCGGAGGTACGGAAGTGGTTACCCACTGGTGCTCCTTATCGTCGTGCGTTTAAACTACATGAGCGCTTAGTATTTTAGCAGTATTAGCTTTGCTGCACATAAGAAGCATGGCGTGCTTAGGGATCCCGTCGGCCGGGCACAGGGCTACTCTCCAAATCGTCCTCGGACATGTCGGAGCCCCCGCTGCGCGCTTCGCGCGGCGGGGGCTCCTCCGTCCTGCGGAAAGATTTGGGAGGTAAGCCCTGGGGCCTCCTGCGGTAACCGGGGAGGCCGAGGCTATTCGTCTTCTTGCTGCAAGTGCCTGGGGTAGGATGCGGCGTGCATTTTTGGGAGTATTCAGTAGCCGAGGGTGCCTGCATACTGGATTTTGGGCGAGAGACAGGCGCCGCGGGCCGCATTCTGCAAAAAAAATGAGCGGTCCTCGAGGCGCCGGAGCTCAAAGTCAGGCTTTCAATGCGCTTTTGTGCGCCCGCTCCCGCACCCGCGGGCTCCGGGATGCTGAATACTCCGGAATTTGCACGTCGCCCCCTGGGGTACCCGCGGGCAAAAAGCAACCGCCCCGCCGAAATATGCAATCGGCGGGGCGGTTTATGCAAAAATGCGGTTGTGGTACATTACAGCTCGCTACAGCTTGAATCCCAGGCAGGTTACTCGGCGCTTTTGAGGGCGCCGACCATGTCGATCTTGTTGAGGGTATGATTGGTAGCGAGGTTAACGATAAACGTAAAGCCGAAGGAAAGCACCACGGCAAGCACGTAGCTCAGCGGCTCGACTTCGACGTCAAAGTACAGCGACGGCATCTGCAAAATGTACGTAAAACTCTCGGCCAGTGCACCGCCCAGCGGAACACCCAGCGCGGCACCAATCGCCGTGAGGATCAACGTCTCCTTGTTGACGTAGTGGTGCACCTCGCCGCGACGGAAGCCCAGCACCTTAATGGTTGCCAGTTCGCGCTCGCGCTCCGAAATGTTGGTGTTGGACAGCGTAAACACCACCACAAACGACAGGCACGCCGCCATAAAGGTCACGAGCACCACCACGGAATTGATAATCGCAAAGTTCGCCTCGTAGTTCTGCCAATGTTCGGCCGTGCTCGAGATGGTGAGCCAACCGTCGCTCTTAAGCTTCTTGCTAAACGCAATCTGGTCGGCCGACGAACCCTTAAGCAGCACAAAGACGCCGTTGAGTCGAGCACTGCGACCAAAAACTTGCTCATAGGTACTCTGCGTCATGTAAAGCGTGTTGCCCAGATAGTTGAGCGAAATGTCGCTAACCTTGACCTTGGCGACGTTGAGCGACGAATCCTGGACGTGAGCCGTATCGCCCGGCTGAATCCCCAACACCAGCTGTGAACTTTTGCTCAGATACACGTCTCCGTCACGCAAAGGCAGAGGTTCTTTGGACTCATCCTCCAGGCGCACGTAATCGCCCAAGTCACCCGCGCGGTCATCGGGAATCACGATGAGCTGCACGGTCTCGCTCTTGCCGCCAAACGTAAAGGTGACGTTGTCGGTCATAATCGGCAGGGTCGAGGTCACCGTCACGTTGGAATCATTGGCCGCGCTTCGCTCGTCGAGCGCCGCGCACGTCTGCGAAAAATCGTCGGGATTGGCAACCGCCAGCAGGTCATAGCGCGTGATATGCCCGTACTGCTTGGGCGAAAGCGCCACCGACGTATCACGAATGCCCATTCCGCAGATCACGAGCGCCGTGCAACCGGCGATACCGAAGATGGTCATAAAGGCGCGCTTTTTGTAGCGGAACAGGTTACGCGCCGCCACCTTGTTTAAGAAGCCCATGCGGCGCCAGATAAAGCCGATGCGCTCAAGCAAGATGCGCGAGCCGGCACGCGGGGCCTTGGGACGCATAAGCGAGGCTGGGGTCTCGGACATCTCGTGGCGGCAGGCGATAATCGTAGCGCCCACCACGCCCACGGCAAACAGCGCCACCGACACGAGCGACGACACGATGTCGTACGAAAGCAGCATCTGGGGCAGCGAGTACATGTCGTCGAACACCGTAAACAGGAACAGCGGCAGGCCCACAAATCCGATGATGTTGCCGAGCACGCCGCCGATCAGACACGCCCACAGCGAGTAGTCCACGTATTTGGACAGAATACGCCCACGTGAATAGCCGAGCGCCTTGTACAGGCCAATAAGAGTGCGCTCCTCCTCGACCATGCGCGTAGCGGTGGTAAGGCTGATGAGCACGGCGACGATAAAGAAGATAAACGGGAACACCGTGGCGATGGCCTCAATTGACGAGCTATCGCTTTCCACGCTCGAGTAGCTTGCGATGTTGCCGCGATCCTGGATGTACCAGGTGCATTCGCCCAAGTCAGAGAGCTCGGCGCGGGCATCGGCGAACTGCTGGTCGGCAGCGGCGCGACGCTGGTCCAAATCGGCCTGCGCCTGGGCGCGCTCTTCGCTGCCTTCGGCCATGCGATCGATGTTTCTCTGCTCAACCCCAAAGAGCATCTCCGCCTGGCGCTCGGCCGCGTCAAGGCTCGCCGGCGTGTCGACCGTCAGCTCCTGAGCGCGCGCCTTCTCACGCTCCTCGCGGATCTTCTCGATATTGCCTTTAACCTCGTTGATCTTTGTCGTGTAGGCATCTGAATAGGAGTTAAGACTCTTGGCTCCCTCGACGATCACGTGGACCGCAGAGTAGGAAGAAGATGTCGCGGCGTCCTCGCTCACATAGAACTTATAGTCCGCCGCCGAAGCAGCGCGAAAGGCGTTGACGGTCGAGTCGGAGCTCACGTCGGTAGGATCGAGGACCTCGGCCGTAATGGTGTAATCGCCCGCGGCAAACTGATCCTTGGCACTTTGGTTGGACGAGCTCGCGTCATTGGCGGCAAAACTCACTGTATCGCCGAGCTTTTTGCCCGAAGCCTTCAGGAACTTCGAAGTCACCGCGACTTCATCGGCGCTCTCGGGCAAATCGCCGCTCACCAACACCGGTTGATCGATGTTCTCCTTGGAGAGACTCTGCACGACCACGCGTTCGCGCGTTGTGCCCACGGCGGTGTAGGCGGTCTCGGTGTAGATGCCCTCGGCCGTCTCGACGCCGTCGACCTCTTGGATAGCCGCAAGATCGTCGCGCGTAAGGCCATAGGTCGACTGCACGTTGATGTCATAGACATTCTGCTGATCAAAATAGGCGTCGACCGAATCGCACAGGTCCTCGCAGCCCGCCTTGAGGCCGCACATCACGCTCACGCCGAGCGCGGTGATCACGACGATAGACAAGAAACGTTTGAGGCTGCCGCGAATCGTGCGGTAGATGCCACGGCGAAAAACCGTCGGCACCATATCGTTTGAGCTTTGGGCAGTACGGTAGGTCGCGAACTCCCGATCGCGACCCGTGTGCTCCGTATCGTGGTTTTGGCTGTTTTGGCGATCCTGGTCCATGGGCGCTACCACTCGATCGTCTCGATAGGCACGGGATTTTGCTGGACCGTCTCGCTCTCCACGCGGCCGCTCTTAAAGCGGATCAGGCGATCGGCCATGGGCGCCAGTGCGGAGTTGTGGGTGATGATAATGACCGTAATGCCCTGCTTGCGGCAAGTGTCCTGCAGCAACTGCAAGATCTGCTTGCCGGTTTTGTAGTCGAGCGCACCCGTAGGCTCGTCGCACAAAAGCAGCTTGGGGTTCTTAGCCAGTGCGCGGGCGATGGACACGCGCTGCTGCTCGCCACCCGAAAGCTGTGCCGGAAAGTTGGCAAGGCGCTCGCCCAGGCCAACCTGGCAAAGCGTTTGCTCGGCATCGAGCGAGTCGGGGCAAATTTGCGCCGCGAGCTCGACGTTTTCGAGGGCCGTCAGGTTGGGGACCAGATTGTAGAACTGGAAGACAAAGCCGACATCGGCGCGGCGGTATTCCACGAGCTGTGCCTCGTTGGCGGAGCTCACGTCGCGCCCGTCCACCGTCACGGTACCGGAGGTCGCCGTATCCATGCCGCCCAGAATGTTGAGCGCCGTGGTCTTGCCGGCGCCCGAAGCGCCCAGAATGATGGCGAGCTCACCGCGCTCGACCGTAAAGCTCGCGCCGTCGAGCGCATGAATGCGGGCGTCGCCCTCGCCGTATGCTTTGATGACGTCTTTGAATTCGATATAGGCCATCGATTAATTCCCATCTGGTCGGATAACTCTTTAGTATTACCCATTTCCCACCGACCAAAAAGGGACAGGTTTATTTTGGCAGGTTTTATATGGGGAAACGGCAGCTATAGATGAGACGCCGAGGAGGCAGGGAAATCATCGACGGGGTCAGGCCGACCGCCAAACACAACGCACGCATCTCAATCTGTCAGCCAAATCATTCGAACAGCTGTTCGTTTCTATGATATGATTCCGCTATCTAAGCAGGCCAATACGCAGAAAGGCGGCCAACATGGCGTTCGACTTTAAAAAGGAATGCAAGGAGCTCTACAAACCTGCAAGCAAGCCGAGTATCGTAACTGTCCCGCCTATGAGCTACGTTGCCGTTCGCGGAAAGGGCGACCCAAATACCGAAGGCGGCGAATATCAAAACGCCCTGCCGCTGCTTTACGGCATCGCCTATACCGTCAAGATGTCGAAGAAAGACTCAAGGAGTATCGAGGGCTATTTCGACTTTGTGGTACCGCCGCTCGAGGGATTCTGGTGGCAAGACTCCCCGAACGGCGACATCGATTATGTACGCAAGGACGATTTCAACTTTATCTCGTGCATCCGCCTGCCCGATTTCGTCACCCAAGATGACTTTGACTGGGCAGTCGCGGAAGCCACGACCAAAAAGAAACTGGACTTTTCTGCCGTCGAGCTGCTTAAAGTTGACGAAGGTCTCTGCGTTCAATGCATGCACACCGGGCCCTACGACAACGAACCGGCGACCGTAAACGCTATGCATGAATTAATGACCGAGCAGGGCTATGTCCCCGACTTCTCAGACTCCCGTTTACATCACGAAATCTATCTCTCCGATCCACGCAAATGTGCACCGGAGAAACTTAAGACTGTGGTTCGTCATCCTATCAAGCGCGCTGAATAGCGTTGGGCGCCGTTCCGCCATTCAATCTCAGGGCGAGATTCAATTTCAACAAACGGCATCATCCGGCAACCGATATGTAAGGCTGTATAAATCGTTTCCGTTTGCCTAACAAAATGACCGCTCGGCTAACAAGCTCGACCCATGTCCTCACGCGATGGTACTGTTCTCTCGAGTTCTTATTAGAGAGGGGTGCTCCATGGAGATCACCATCAATCGCGAAATTGGGAAGCTCGGACTTCCCAGGCATCTTGTGCTTGGCATGGATCCAGGAATTGCAAGCTGCGGATTCGCACTTATCGACACAGCCAATCATGAAATCCTGGATTTGGGCGTCAGATTATTTGACTCTCCAACTCATCCTAAAACGGGCCAAAGTCTTGCGGTTATTCGCAGGGGCTTCCGCTCTACCCGTCGAAACATTGACCGTACCCAGGCGCGCTTGAAGCACTGTCTCCAAATCCTCAAGGCTTATGGCCTCATCCCCCAAGACGCCACCAAAGAGTACTTCCACACCACAAAAGGCGACAAGCAGCCGCTCAAGCTTCGCGTTGATGGCCTTGACCGCCTGCTCAATGATCGCGAGTGGGCGCTAGTCCTATACTCCCTCTGCAAGCGCCGTGGATACATCCCCCACGGAGAAGGCAATCAGGATAAATCAAGCGAAGGCGGCAAGGTTCTATCCGCCCTTGCGGCCAACAAGGAAGCAATTGCGGAGACCTCGTGCCGCACCGTTGGCGAATGGCTCGCTCAGCAGCCTCAAAGTCGCAATCGTGGCGGCAATTACGACAAGTGTGTAACGCACGCCCAGCTTATCGAAGAAACTCATATCCTATTTGATGCTCAACGCTCCTTTGGCTCCAAATACGCTTCGCCGGAATTTGAGGCCGCATATATCGAGGTTTGCGATTGGGAGCGTTCGCGCAAAGACTTCGACCGCCGCACGTACGACCTCGTTGGCCACTGCTCATACTTCCCAACAGAAAAACGAGCCGCACGCTGCACGCTTACGAGCGAACTTGTTTCAGCCTATGGAGCACTCGGCAACATCACCATCATCCACGAAAACGGGACCTCTCGCGCCCTGAGCGCTACGGAGCGCGATGAGTGCATTGCGATCCTGTTCTCGTGCGAGCCAATTCGAGGCAACAAAGATTGTGCTGTTAAATTCGGCGCCCTCCGAAAAGCGCTCGACCTTAGTTCCGGCGATTACTTTAAGGGAGTTCCAGCTGCCGACGAAAAAACGCGCGAGGTGTACAAGCCCAAGGGATGGCGCGTGCTCCGCAATACCCTCAATACGGCCAACCCCATTCTCCTGCAGCGTTTGCGCGATGACCGCAATCTCGCCGATGCCGTTATGGAGGCGGTGGCATACTCTTCAGCTCTCCCCGTACTCCAAGAGCAGCTTCAGGGGCTGCCGCTTTCGGAAGCGGAGATTGAGGCGCTCTGTAGGCTTCCCTATTCATCCAAAGCTCTTAACGGCTATGGCAACCGTTCCAAAAAAGCACTCGACCTGCTGCTCGATTGCCTCGAGGAGCCCGAGGTCCTCAACCTTACGCAGGCCGAAAATGACTGCGGCCTGCTGGGACTTCGCATCGCTGGCGCCCAGCTCGAGCGCTCCGATCGCCTGATGCCCTATGAGACCTGGATCGAACGTACCGGTCGGACAAATAACAATCCCGTCGTCATTCGCGCCATGTCGCAAATGCGAAAAGTGGTCAACGCCATCTGCCGCAAGTGGGGCGTGCCAAACGAAATCCACGTTGAGCTTGATCGAGAGCTCAGGTTGCCTCAGCGCGCAAAAGACGAGATTGCCAAGGCCAATAAGAAGAACGAGAAAAATCGCGAGCGCATTGCCGGGCAAATCGCTGAGCTGCGTGGCTGCACGGCAGATGAGGTCACGGGCAAACAGATAGAGAAGTACCGCCTGTGGGAAGAGCAGGAATGCTTCGACCTTTACACGGGCGCTAAAATCGAAGTCGATCGCCTAATTAGCGACGACACCTACACGCAGATTGACCACATCCTGCCGTTCTCTCGTACGGGAGAAAACTCGCGCAACAACAAAGTCCTGGTCCTCGCCAAAAGCAATCAGGATAAACGCGAACAGACACCTTACGAATGGATGTCCCACGACGGTGCGCCTTCATGGGATGCTTTTGAGCGTCGCGTTCAGGAAAACCAGAAACTCAGCCGTCGCAAAAAGAACTTCCTGCTGGAAAAAGACCTTGATTCCAAGGAAGGCGAATTCTTAGCACGCAGCTTCACCGACACCGCCTATATGTCGCGAGAAGTATGCGCTTACCTCGCCGACTGCCTACTGTTCCCCGATGATGGCGCAAAAGCACATGTTGTTCCTACCACTGGCAGAGCGACCGCATGGCTGCGTCGCAGGTGGGGGCTTAACTTTGGTTCGAATGGCGAAAAAGACCGCTCGGACGATCGTCACCATGCCACCGATGCTTGTGTGATTGCAGCATGTAGTCGAAGCCTCGTGATTAAAACCGCTCGAATCAACCAAGAGACACACTGGAGCATAACCAGAGGCATGAACGAGACCCAACGCCGCGATGCCATCATGAAGGCTCTCGAAAGTGTTATGCCCTGGGAAACCTTTGCGAACGAAGTACGCGCGGCGCACGATTTCGTCGTACCCACCCGCTTTGTTCCGCGTAAGGGAAAGGGAGAGCTATTTGAGCAGACGGTCTATCGCTATGCCGGCGTCAACGCACAGGGTAAAGACATTGCTCGCAAGGCGAGCTCCGATAAGGACATCGTCATGGGCAACGCCGTTGTGTCGGCAGACGAGAAGTCGGTCATCAAGGTGAGCGAAATGCTGTGTCTGAGGCTCTGGCATGACCCGGAGGCCAAGAAGGGGCAGGGCGCTTGGTACGCAGACCCCGTCTATAAGGCGGATATTCCTGCACTTAAAGATGGGACGTATGTGCCTAGAATTGCTAAGGCGCATACTGGCCGAAAAGCCTGGAAGCCCGTGCCCGAAAGCGCTATGAAGAAACCGCCGCTGGAGATATATCTGGGCGATCTAGTACAGATAGGCGATTTTGTTGGGCGGTTTAGCGGATTTGACATCAACGGTGCAAATTGGTCTTTTTCTGACAGACTTACCAAGAAAAAACTGCGTTCACCAACCGTAAACAAGCTTGGCAACGATCCATTGCCGCTCATTATCCGTGAGTCACCTGTTCGTTAAGGCGTTGATGCGCGCCACCGCTGTCCAGATGAGGGCGCCGGCGCGCATTAACATATGCAGGCTCTGCCCGCACATTCTTAAAGCAATGCGTTTCAAAATCAGCGTTGCCCCTGTTCCTCAAATCTTGAGCACGCGCCCTTCCCCAAGGTGATACGCTGATGAGCGTGAGCCAGAACGTCTTGTTCTTGTCTTGAGCACGCGCCCTTCCCCAAGGTGATACGCTCAAAAACGACGGCTCGACGAGTCCCATTTAGTCTTGAGCACGCGCCCTTCCCCAAGGTGATACGCTAGACGCGCGCGCCTCCTAGCTCCTCCTCAAGTCTTGAGCACGCGCCCTTCCCCAAGGTGATACGCTTCGACGCCCTCGACAGACGATTTGCGGTAAGTCTTGAGCACGCGCCCTTCCCCAAGGTGATACGCTTTCCGGCATGCCTATTGGTGTTGCTGCCGTGTCTTGAGCACGCGCCCTTCCCCAAGGTGATACGCTCGGTCATGCCGCTATCACCGATGCAGAGGGGTCTTGAGCACGCGCCCTTCCCCAAGGTGATACGCTAATGAAGATGGACGTCAATGAGCTAGTGGTGGTCTTGAGCACGCGCCCTTCCCCAAGGTGATACGCTTTCTTCAGCCAGCAGTACTGCCACATCTGCGTCTTGAGCACGCGCCCTTCCCCAAGGTGATACGCTAAGGTCGCCGCGTGCCGATCCATAGCCGGAGTCTTGAGCACGCGCCCTTCCCCAAGGTGATACGCTGAATTGTGCAGGCACAGCACCCAAGTCATAGTCTTGAGCACGCGCCCTTCCCCAAGGTGATACGCTCGGGCACCGGCTACAGCGCACCGCTTGCAAGTCTTGAGCACGCGCCCTTCCCCAAGGTGATACGCTGCGCGCCAGTCGAACGGAACGCTCATCGTCGTCTTGAGCACGCGCCCTTCCCCAAGGTGATACGCTAGCTCTTCACCGCATTCAGAGCACGTGAAGGTCTTGAGCACGCGCCCTTCCCCAAGGTGATACGCTGTGGTTGGATTAAGGCACGCAACGCGGTAGGTCTTGAGCACGCGCCCTTCCCCAAGGTGATACGCTCCGTTCATGGTCGAGGAGTTGGGCCTGAAGGTCTTGAGCACGCGCCCTTCCCCAAGGTGATACGCTACTCATAGTTATCAGCGTTGGCGATATTCTGTCTTGAGCACGCGCCCTTCCCCAAGGTGATACGCTTTCAGCGCGGCGCGGGCTTCCTTCATCACGGTCTTGAGCACGCGCCCTTCCCCAAGGTGATACGCTTTGCCAATAGTTGTACCGTCAAGCCCAGTCGTCTTGAGCACGCGCCCTTCCCCAAGGTGATACGCTGAGACGAACTTTACCCTTGCATCCGACCCGGTCTTGAGCACGCGCCCTTCCCCAAGGTGATACGCTCGGTAGTAGAACGTGCCGCCGCCGGGGTTGGTCTTGAGCACGCGCCCTTCCCCAAGGTGATACGCTCGTGTCGAGATGGCAGAGATAACGGGCATAGTCTTGAGCACGCGCCCTTCCCCAAGGTGATACGCTGGTCTGTACCTCGATTGTCCACTTGATCCAGTCTTGAGCACGCGCCCTTCCCCAAGGTGATACGCTCACGAAGATATTTCACCCTCAGCTTATCCAGTCTTGAGCACGCGCCCTTCCCCAAGGTGATACGCTGACTGGGAAATTAAGGAAGAGCCCCAGCCGGTCTTGAGCACGCGCCCTTCCCCAAGGTGATACGCTGGTATCGTCCCCGAGCCGGAGAACGAGTACGTCTTGAGCACGCGCCCTTCCCCAAGGTGATACGCTCATACGAGCTTGCACGCTATAGCTACAACAGTCTTGAGCACGCGCCCTTCCCCAAGGTGATACGCTGAACGGGTTGGTGATGCCGTAGTCGATGCTGTCTTGAGCACGCGCCCTTCCCCAAGGTGATACGCTTCCGCCACGCGCTACGCCTCGCCCAGCTTGGTCTTGAGCACGCGCCCTTCCCCAAGGTGATACGCTATTTTGCGCATCTACCTGCGCTTTCGAGTCGTCTTGAGCACGCGCCCTTCCCCAAGGTGATACGCTATGTGCGCACAGAAAAGCCCCTTTAACAGGGGCTTTTCTGTTTCAAGCCTCAAAAAAAGAAGACTGATTCGACCTCAGATCTACATCTGCGATTCATTTTTTTCGAGACAAAATGCGTCGACACGTCGCGCTTCACGCAAGAAAAGAGCCGTATTCGGCACAGCGATTTATGTACTTATCTTCACAATCGAATCAATCCTTAGGCGCAAAAACGCTCAAAAGGACCCGCCTAAATGCTATCCATAGCTACCGTTTACGGAATACTGGCTAACACTCGCCCAAAAAAGTTCGCCCCGCCCAATCCGAAGATTGAACGGGGGTTACTTTACGGGTAAGCCACTTAAGTGGCTCCCCTTGTCTGGAGCCGCGCCCTTCCCCAAGGTGAGCTGCTTTCGACTTAGCCGTATTGTAGCGCTAATGCGGGGAAGGTCGTCGACAAAATGGCCCAACGGACGATACTTATCCACAGCAAGGCCCACCTCTGCATCAAGAACGGCCTATTGATGATCACCGTGGACGACCGCAGCTCCACCATTCCCCTCGAGGACATTTGGGTCGTCATCGTCGAATCCCATCAAACCACGTTGACGGTCGCCTGCATGTCACAACTCAACGACGCGGGAATAGGCGTCATGATCTGCGGGCGCGATCATATGCCCAATGGTCTTATGCTCCCCATGGGCGCCCATTCACGCCATGCGCGCATCGTCGAGGATCAGCTTGCCATGAGCCTTCCGTTAAAAAAGCAGCTTTGGAAACGGATCGTGCAGGCAAAGATACTCAACCAAGCGGCGGTTCTCACAGAAATGGGGTTGCCTACAGGCCCTCTCCCCTCTTATGCCAAAACTGTTCTTTCGGGCGACACGGACAATCGAGAAGGCGCAGCTGCCTCCGCGTACTTTAAAGCCCTCATCACCGATGGAACAAGACGTAACAGTATGCAGAGCTCCGCCCTCGATTATGGTTACAGCGTCCTGCGTGCAGGCATCGGAAGAGCAGCCGTTGGCGGCGGATGGCTCGTATCCCAAGGGCTTCACCATCACAGCGTTTACAACGCATTCAATCTCGTCGACGATCTTATTGAACCGTTCCGCCCTCTCGTCGATCTAATTGTTATGAGCTACGGCGTTGCAGAGCCTTTGGGCCAGCGCGACAAAGCGTTGCTCGCTCGCGTGTTTGAGCACGTCATGACTATCGACGGAAAACGTTGCGGCTGTCAGCAGTGCATAGAGACAACGCTCTCTTCACTCAGAACTGCCGTTCTCGAAAAGGACCCTAAGAGGCTGTTGTTGCCCGAGCTAAGAGGGCTCGAGATGGTATCTGTTGAATAGGGAGGAGCCATGAGGGTTATGAGGTTATTGGTTCTGTTCGATCTTCCAACGGGAAGCAAAGCCGAGCGTCGGCAGTATAGCGACTTTCGAAAGTTTCTGATTAACGACGGATACCATATGGAGCAGTTTTCGGTGTATTCGCGCCTGTTGGTGACTCGCGAATCCGCAGCGGCGCATATCGCTCGCCTTAAGCTGAATCTTCCAAGCGCTGGAGAGGTCACCGTTATCGAAATGACCGAAAAGCAATACGAAGACCGAATGGTCCTTCTGAGCGAGCACAAGGAGCAGCCCGTTGAGCAGGGCGCGCAGTTAACGCTTGTGTTTTGACGTTGCCGCCTCTCACGCGCTTGACCTCCCCGGTCTTGGACGGCTTGCGATGTTGGGCAGCGTGTTTGGCATGGTAGGTGGAGCTTTTGCCTGGTGTCTTGCCCACGCCAAGACCCTTGCGGCTCGACTGTTCCCCACCCCTATGTGCGCATCGCCGCTATGGGTCTTATGCTGTCAGCGATTCTGCTCGCACCCATCCTTATTGGCTGCGAAGTCTTCGGCTTTGGTAACCTGCCGATGTCCTTTATTGTCTGCGTCGTCGCCTACCTGTTCAACATGGATAAGTCGATCTACGCCCTGCAAGAGCGGGCGTAGATCGATGTCCAAAGCAAGTGGTCTCAACCGGAAACGGCGTCCCACTCTGAGGCTGTATTCCGGGACACGGTTTCCGCTTGGGACTCCATTCGGGAAGCGCATCCCGTTCTTTCACAGCGTCTTGATCATGCAAAATGCCCTGGCGTTACTCCTCGTACGCGCCCTCAAGCCGAAGTAGCCACTCCTTGCGATCGAGCCCGCCGGCATATCCGTTGAGCGATCCGTCGGCGGCAACCACGCGATGGCACGGCACGATAATCGAAATGGGATTACGTGCGACCGCAGCCCCCACCGCACGAGGAGACACAACGGGATCCTCGTTTCCCGGCACACGATGTCGAGCCGCAACACGCTGGGCGATCTCACCATACGTGGCGACCTCACCACGCGGAATAGAAAGCAGCTCGTACCAAACTTCACGCTGAAACGCCGTACCGATCATATGCAACGGCGGCGTAAACCGAGGTTCCTGCCCTGCAAAATAAGCATTCAGCCAAGCCCACGAACGCTCAAGCACCGAAGAGGCCGCACCATGGGCCGGATTCGCCGACGACATGCCGCCAATACCGGAAACCGCGTCGGCGCCTTCAACATGTTCGGAGTCTTCCCGTAGAAGCGTGGAGCCAAAATGCTCCTGCCCCTCAAACCAAAGCCCCGTCAGACCGCGGCCATCAGCGGCAAGCAGGATTTCGCCCAAAGGCGAAGCAAACGTCGTCGTGACCACCAGCGGCTCCTTTCAAAACTCCGCACCATAATACCGCGAATTGTGCAGACAACCCCAATCGACCCCAAAGTCACCCAAGGCAGCAGGCGCGAAGCGCCGCAGCTGCCGGCCGCGCCCCACAGTCCCCCAAGGCGGCAGGCGCGAAGCGCCGAGACCGCCGCCGGGACCAAGGCCCGCAATGGCCACGCGCCCCCACATCAGCCCAGCGGCCCCAACCAACAACGGCCCCATCGCAGGCCGTTCGCAGCAGCGTCACCGCAGGCGGGGCCGGGCTTAGTTTTCAGAACACTCCGCAGACCAGTGTGGCGCCTTGTCCGCGGCTCCGAAGGAGCAGGACAAGGCGCCACACATGGTCGAGGACGTTCTGAAAACTAAGCCCGGCCCCCGCCGGACAGGTCACACTACTCGCAGAGCAGCTTAGCGATCTGGACGGCGTTGGTTGCCGCGCCCTTACGGATTTGATCGCCGCAGCACCAGAAGGTGATGCCGCGCGCAGCCTCGGGGTTCGAGATGTCGCGGCGCACGCGACCGACCCAGATCAGGTCCTGGTCGGACGTATCCATCGGCATGGGGAAGCGATCGTGCGCATCCTCGGCGCTCATGTCGTCAACCAGCTTCACGCCCGGAGCGGCAGCCAACGCAGCACGGGCCTCGTCAACCGTAATGTCGCGCTCGAACTCGAGCGTAATGCTCTCGGAGTGCGAGCGCAGCACGGGCACGCGCACGCAGGTGCAGTTCACGCGCAGCTCGGGCAGATGCATGATCTTGCGGCCCTCGTTTTGCAGCTTCATCTCCTCGGAGGTAAAGCCCTCCTCCTTGACGCCGCCAATCTGCGGAATCAGGTTGCTCGCCAGCTGGGCGGCAAACGCGCGCGGCTCGGGAATCTCCTCGCCACGGCCCAGGGCGGCCAGCTGAGCCTCGAGCTCGGCCATACCGGGTGCGCCGGCACCCGAAGCCGCCTGGTACGTCGAAACGATCATGCGCTTCACGCCGGCGAGCTGATGCAGCGGCCACGTGGGAACCAGGCCGATGATGGTCGCGCAGTTGGGATTGGCGATAAGGCCATGATGCCACTTGATGTCGTCGGCATTGATCTCGGGCACAACCAGCGGCACCTCGGGATCCATGCGGAAGGCATGGCTGTTGTCGACCACGACGGCGCCGCGTTTGACGGCCTCGGGCAGCAAATCCTTCGCGATGTCATCGCCAGCGGCGCCAAGCACGATGTCGCAGCCCTCAAAGGCCTCGGGGCAAGCTTCCTCAATCACAATCTGCTCGCCGCGGAACTCGACGGTTTTACCCGCGGAGCGTGCACTTGCCAGTAGCTTGAGCTTGCCAACCGGGAACTCCTGCTCGTTGAGGCACTCGAGCATCTGGGTGCCCACGGCTCCCGTCGCGCCCAAAATAGCAACCGTGTACTGTTTCATGCTTCCCCCTTTAAAGGTTTTGGCTTTTGCCCGCACGCCGAGCAGGCCGATTATTGTTGCCAGTGTATACAAGAACGGGGCGGGCACGAAACCCGCCCCGTCGAAACGAAACCGAAACGAAACGCCCCGCCGTAGATTTTTGAGACATGACCCAAAAATCTACCGAGCAGTCGCTACTTTTTGAGCGCGGCCAAGGTGGGATCGGCCGGCGCGGGAGCCTCCAGGTCAGAGACCTTCACAATGCCGTTCTCGTCGGAGAAGGCACGGTAAATGGTCCGAATCGCCAGGTCGAAGTCTTTCTCCTCGACACCGATAATGATGTTGATCTCGTCGCAGCTCTGCGAAATCATGCGCACGCTCACGCCGGCCTGGCCAAGCATGCCAAACAGGTGGCCCGAGATACCCGCGCGGCCTCGCAGGTTACGGCCGACGGTCGCGATGAGCGCCAAGCCCTCGACAACCTCGATCTCGAGCGGCTCGACCTCCTGCTGGATGTCGCCCACAAGCGAGTACAGCGAATCGTGTACATCCTGCTCCTGCACCACGGCGCCAAAGCGGTCGACACCGGTGGGCATGTGCTCAACGGAAACGTCATAGCGCTCGAAGACCGAAAGCGCGCGGCGCATAAAGCCGACGCGCGGCTTGGTGCGGTCGCGGGCCACGTTGATGGCGACAAAACCGCGCTTGCCGGTCACGCCGGTAATGATGGGCTCTGCCTCGCCCTCGTCAGCCGTCTCGCTAATGATGGTGCCGGGGTCCTGCGGCGCATTGGTGTTCTTGATGACCAGCGGAATACCCGCCTCACGCACAGGGAACACGGCCTCCTCGTGCAGGACGCTCGCACCCATGTACGAAAGCTCGCGCAGCTCCTCGTAGGTAACGCGGGCGATGGGCTGAGCCTCGGGAACAATACGCGGATCGGCAGAATAGAAGCCCGAGACGTCGGTCCAGTTCTCGTACAGATCGGCGCCCAGGCACTTGGCCAAGATCGAGCCCGAGATATCGCCGCCGCCACGGTCGAGCAGCTTGATCTGGCCCTCACGCGTCGCGCCGTAGAAACCGGGCATAACAAAGCCGCCCTGCTGACCGTACTCCTGCACCAGCTCGGAGGTGCGATTCATGCTGAGCGTACCGTCGTGATGGAACGCCACAACCGTCGCGGCGTCCAGGAACGGCAGGCCCAGGTACTCGGCCATCAGGCGAGCGGTGAAGTACTCGCCGCGGCTCACGAGCTCCTCGGTAGAGTAACCGCCCGAGCGGGCGCGCTCGGCAAAGGCCGCAAACTCCTCGCGGATGGGATAGGTGAGCTCCAGCTCGTCAGCGATATCAAAATAGCGCTGGCCGATGTCCTCGAGTAGTTCCTCGCACGACACGTGATATTTAACGTGCGCGTTAACCAAGTAGAGCAGGTCGGTCACCTTGGTGTCGCCCTTAAAGCGGCGACCGCAGGCGGAAACCACCACAAAACGGCGGGCAGGGTCGGCATCGACGATGGCCTTAATCTTCTTAAAGTGTTCGGCGTCGGCGACCGACGAGCCGCCAAACTTGGCAATCTTAATCATGGGCTGGAGGTTACCTTTCTAAAAGCCTCTGCAAACCTATTTTGCGCGCTCTGATACCATGGTTTCACCGATTGGGTCCAAGGCATCCGAGGAGCAGTGTTATATGGGAACTTATCATAGTACACGAGGACGCACTTTATCGTGCTCAAGTAAGGTGGCAATCCGCACCGGCATCGCTCCCGACGGGGGTTTGTTTGTCTCGGACGAGCTCGGCACCCAGCAGGTCGATATCAGCTCGCTTGCAGATAAATCGTACTTTGAAATCGCTCAAGATGTGTTGGGAATGTTACTGAATGATTACACGGCCGAAGAAATTTCGGCGTGTGTCGACGAGGCATACCGCGGCACGTTCGCGAGCGAAGAGGTCACACCACTCGTCAAACTCGATGCCGCACCGGGCACCGACGCCCCTCAAACCTATGTGATGGAGCTCTTTGGCGGCCCAACGAGCGCCTTTAAGGACGTCGCCCTGCAGATGCTCCCCCGTCTGATGGCCCGCACCTCCGCCAAAGACGGCGGCGCCGAGCGCATCATGATCGTCACCGCCACGTCGGGCGACACGGGCAAGGCGGCACTCGCCGGCTTTGCCGACGCCCCGGGCACGGGCATCACCGTCTTTTATCCCGAGGGCAAAGTCAGCCGCGTGCAGAATCTGCAGATGTCCACACAGGAGGGCGACAACGTCGCCGTCTGCGGCATCAACGGCAACTTCGACGATGCCCAGAGTGCCGTCAAGCGCATCTTTGCCGATAAGGAGCTTGCCGAGCGTCTGGAGGCCGCCGGCACGGTGCTTTCGAGCGCCAACTCCATCAACGTCGGCCGCCTGGTGCCGCAGGTCGTCTACTACTTTGCCGCCTATGCGCAGCTGTTGCGCGCCGGCGCCATCGAGGCCGGTGACGCCGTGGAGTTCTGCGTACCGACCGGCAACTTTGGCGATATCCTGGCCGGCTACTACGCCAAGCGCATGGGTCTGCCCGTCGCCAAGCTCGTCGTGGCGAGCGACAAGAACAACGTGCTTGCCGACTTCCTGACCACCGGCGTTTACGACCGTAACCGCCCGTTCTTCACGACCATCTCGCCGTCGATGGACATCCTTATTAGCTCCAACCTGGAGCGCATGCTCTACTTCCTGTCTGATGGCGACTGCGAGCTCGTTGCCGGCCTTATGGAGCAGCTGGCGCAGACGGGTCGCTACGAGGTGCCCGCCGAGCTGCTGGCCAAGATCCAGAGCGTGTTTGGCTGCGGTTGGGCCAGCGAGGACGAGGTCCGCACTGCCATCAAGAGCTGCTGGGACGCGAACGGCTACGTGATCGATCCGCATACTGCTTGCGGCTATCACGTCTTTGAGCAGGTCGCTCCCGCCGAGGGTGCCAAGGCCCGCGTGCTGCTTTCGACCGCAAGCCCCTACAAGTTCCCGCGCGCCTGCTGCGACGCCCTGGGCCTCGACGTTCCCGAGGATGATTTTGAGGCCATGCGTGTGCTCGAGCAGGCCACCAACACGGTCGCCCCGACCCAGCTCGCCGAACTCGAATCCAAGCCCGTCCGCTTCGAAGACGTCTGCGACGTAGCCGACATGGCTAACTACGTAGAGTCTGTAGCAAAAAAGATGGCTTCCAACTAAACCCCTTATTAAGCGCCGGCGAAAGCCGGCGCACCTTCTTTCATCAGATAACCCCCGGGATGATGACGAACGCGCACAGCGTGCCTGGCTGTTTAGTTCGTCGCGAGTTCCGCACGCAAAGGAAAGCACTTAATGTGCTTTCCGTCTTGCGCAGGACTGTCCGAGCAGCGAACTAAACAGCCAGGCACGCCAGGAGGACCCACATGATCAAAATCACCGTCCCAGCCACGAGCGCAAACCTAGGCATTGGCTACGATACCCTCGGCATGGCCGTCAGCCTCTACTCGCACTTCACCTTCGAGCGCGCCGACAAACTCACCATCACGGGCTGCCCCGAGGAATTCCAAAACGAGAACAACCTGGTCTACGTGAGCTTTGTCGATGCACTGGCTGCATGGGGCGAGCCGGCTTTCCCCGTTGCCATCGACATTCAAACTGATGTGCCCGTCGCCCGCGGCCTGGGTTCCAGCTCCACCTGCGTCGTCGCTGGCATCATGGCGGCCGCCGCGCTGACGGGCCACACCGTCGACCGTGCCGAGCTCGTCCGCATTGCCACCGAGGTCGAGGGCCATCCCGATAACGTCGCCCCCGCCATCCTGGGCGGCGCCGTCTGCTCCTTTACGCCGACCGATTCGCTCCCCCAGTGCCTGCGCTACGAGGTGAGCGATCGCTTGCGTTTTATTACCGTGATTCCGCCCTACGAGGTGCATACGAGCGAAGCGCGCAAGGTTGTGCCGCAGGAGATTCCACTCTCCACCGCCGTATGGCAAATGGGCCGCATCGCCGGCATGACGCGCGGCCTGGAAACCGGCGACCTTGACCTGATTGCCGCCGCCAACGACGACCGTATCCAGGAGCCCTATCGCCGCCGCCTCATCCCCGACTACAACGCCGTGCGCGACACCTGCCTTAACGGCGGCGCCAAGACCATCTGGATTAGTGGTTCGGGCTCGACCCTCATGGCCGTGACTGACGACACCATCGTGGCAAAGTTCCTGCAGGTCAAGCTGCGTGAGCAGTTCCCCAAGTGTGACACGCATATTCTGACGTGCGACACCGAGGGCGCTCAAATCGAGTACCTGTAGCGCCCTGCCTCATTGCTCTCACCGGTCCCCTTGGGGCTTCCCCTGAAAACGTCCTCGATCATGAATTGCCCCGTCGTGCGGGGCAATTCGATCTGCGGATTGTTTTCAGGGGAAGCCCCAAGGGGACCTGCGCAGCCTCGACAGGATAATCGCATTCGCTGATTTAATCTTGTGCTCCAACGGAGCCACAGACGAGAGGCCTTCGCGCTGCGGAATAATTTTGAGGGGAACACCCCGACCATCCCTGCGTTTACCTTGCTGAGGATGTCTACAGGGACCCACGCTTTGAAGGGGCGCCGGGCAGATAGGGGCTTTTTAGGTTACATAATAAACTGTTTATCTATGCTACTATTTAACTAGGCATCGCAGTATGGAGGTGGTCAAAGTGTTACGCACACTCAAAGCTTCGTTTTTCCTCTCGATACTTTTGATATTACCGATATGTTTCTCGTTTAGCCCTTCGACTGCTTATGCTGCAGAAAGCGATGCTGTCGCAATTTCTGGCGCAACCCAAGATTTTGATTTAACGAAAGGTCCCGAGCAGTCTCATCAAATCAAGCTTAAGGATGGGACCGTTGCAGTAATAGGAATTAAAAAAACCAATGAACCCAGCCTGATATGGGACAGTTACTACAACAACGCATCTGGAACTTGGACTATCTATTACAACAGTCCTTTTATTTATCGCGAATTCAAGATCAAGATAGCGAACTCGCTCATTACCAGCGCTTGGGGACAAAACTATACGACTATCGGCTGTACGGTAACTAACGAGTCCTTTATATGGAACTCGAAACAGGCGACATATCGACTCAACTATGAATCGATGGGGATGACGTCCGGTATCGCCGTGTTGCAAGCGACCATGGAAGGCAGCACGCTCCACACCTATGCAAACTAGACTCACATCAATTGAGGAAGTTCAATGATCCCAATTCCTGCACGCTCAGACATTATGATCGCTCTCGTTTGGATTCTCGTCGGAGTGCTTATTTGGCGTATCTGCAAATGGGTTAAAAACAAGAAATAGTTGATAAAACGTATATGCCATTTATGCGATGCTTGGGGCCGTTAAATCGGCCCCTATTTCTATAGCTTTTCAAGCAGCAGTCACCCATTTGGAAGTCGCAATGCCATTCATACGATTTCGGCCCTTTAAGCCGCTATCTATTGGTAGGGACTCTTGCTGGTAAGGAGCGCTTACTAGATACAAACCTTGGCAATATATTGGTTTAGGCGGCGCTGGTTTCTTTGTATTCGAAGACTGGCTCTAGGAGATCTTCGATGTTGCAGTGGAGGGCTTTTGCTATGGCTCTTACGCTTGTTACCGAAGCTTCATTGATGTTTCTCTGGCGCTGCTCGTACATTTGGATTGAGCGGAGTGACACACCCGATTCGTATGCTAGATCTTGTTGGGTTTTCTTAAGCTTCTTTCTTGCTAACGCAAGTTTGGTTTGCCTGGACGCTTTTTTCGCCATATCGCAGACGAGGCGAGCCACGCGTTCCTCCGAGGCTTCGTGCCAGGGATAGTACAGACTGCGCAGTGCGTCAAACGGAACGACATGCAGCAGGTCTTCGAAAGACTCCCCTAAACGCCACTGCAGATATGACAGTATCCAGCCTGTCCAATACTCTGGCGTCTTCTCAAAACGATAGGTGCGATCCGGTATAAACCCGCTCTGATAGCCGGACCTTTCAGCGATAAGCGCGAACAGCTCAACGCCCGATTTTCCCGATACGACCCATGCGTTGCCGCGTTCGAACTCGCGAGCTACGCCGCTCAGGCAAAAGAGTTCAGCAACTTCCGATCCTTCGGCTCCATAATCGTTAACGGCATAATCAAAGCAGTCGCCGAGGTTGTTCATTGCATCCTCGAGGTAATAGATGGGATATGTTCTACTCGGTCCACAATTCGTCAACTCTTGGATCATCTAAATCAACCCTCCCTGTCATTAAATCCCTAATGTAGACACCCTCAGAGTCGAATCCATTCACAGTATCCAGGTACTTGCGCCGCGCGTTCTGTTCTCGCTTAAAGCGCTTGGGATAATACTCAGATCCCAACGCCTGCCTCCATTCGCGGAATCTGATTACTGAAAACGCACGCTCACTCATAAGAGCGTATTGGATGCCCAAATCGCCCAAACGCATAATGAGTTGCAGTTGCCTAAGCGAGATCATGCCGTTAACGAACTGTCTTGCAAACGAAAAGTAAGAATCGTCGGCGCGATAACCTCGAATTACGTCATAGGGAGAAATATCAATTAGGCAGTTATCCAGCAGATAGCGAAGTCCTTCGCGCGCCAGCGGTGTCGAAACATTGAACTCCCTATTGTTAGCCAAAATCGCAAGCCAATTGAGAATTGAAAACTCCCCGGACTCCAAGTCCAAGACCGCAAGACCATCCATATCGAGCTCATATCGATTCGCGATACCATCGGACTCGGTCCGACATGCCCACTCCATTGCCATTTCCTCATGCGGCGTGCAATAAAACCCACACCCATAGTCATTGAATTGTCTGCATTTATCCAACGACGGATGCTCGACAACAACCTCCGACCCGTGCCAAAGCTCCATATCGACCTCCAAACAAAAATATCACCCCAGTGATAGTTTACCAATAACTATCACTGGGGTGATATAGGTGGGAGCTTTTGAAGGGTTGCGGCCCGATTAGAGGCAAGCCTCGGCGATGCGCTTTTTGAGTTCGTCTATGCCGGTGCCGGTCTGGGAGCTTGTGATGATCACGTTCTCGGCCGGAACGTTGAGCTGCTTTTTGATGGCTGCTGCCTGGCGGGCCTGCTGGGTGCGGCTGAGCTTGTCGGCTTTGGTGAGGCAAACGATAAAGTTGAACTCGTTGCCCTGTAGGTAGTCGATCATGTCGTGGTCGAGCTTGCTGGGGTCGTGACGAATGTCCACCAGCGAGACCACCAAGTTAAAGCTGCGCTCGGAGTCGAAGAAGTCGCCGATAAGCTCGGCCCAACGGTCGCGCTCGGCCTTGGAGCGACGGGCGAAACCGTAACCCGGCAGGTCCACGAAATGCACGTCATCGGCCTCAAAGAAGTTGATGTTGCTCGTCTTGCCCGGCGTACTGGAAACCTTGACTAGGTTCTTGCGGCCAAATAGCTTGTTCATAATCGACGACTTGCCCACGTTGGAGCGGCCGACAAAGCTCACCTCGGGGCAGGTGGACTCGGGAATCTGCGAAACCTTGCCATAGCTGGCGACGAACTTGGCAAGCTGGTAGTTAATGGAATCGGCCATGGACACTCCTTGGTCGTAGGTTCTTACAAATAGACGCGCTATTGCGTAGCGGCAATGCGGCGGACGATATCGAGCGTAATGTCACTTGCGACACGCGCGTACTCGAACAGATCGAACTCTCGCTCGCAAATTGCATCGTACGCCTCGTCACAATTATCGCTGATAGCGCGCAACACCAGGCAATCGACACCATTTTTGGTTGCGACATGGGCAATTGCCGCGCCCTCCATGCCGACACAATCGGCATGCGTCGCCTCGATAGCGTCGTTGCGCATGGTGGCGCCCGTCACAAAGCGGTTACCCGTGGCAATCGTGCCGACCAGGAACTGCTTGGTGCCCTCGTTCGAAGCGACTGCATTTTTCGAAGCATCAACAAACCCACGCTCAGCAAGCACGTCGGCGGCAATATCGACCAGCGCGGGCGTCGAGCCAAACTCCTCGAGCCCCGGTGCGGACTCGGCGATAAGCGCGGTATCGGTATCCAGATAGCGTAGGCGTTTGCCAATGACCACGTCGTCGATATGGAGCTTGGGGTTCAAACCGCCCGCAATGCCCGAAAACACAACAGCCTGCGGAGCATACTTGCTAATGAGGTGCTGTGTTGCAGCAGCGGCGTTCACCGTGCCCATGCCCGCCGTTGTGGCGACAACCGTCAGGCCGTCGAGCTCACCGCTCACAACGGTCAAGCCTGCCTCCCGTGCCTCGCAAACGTCGCTCAGCTCTTCCTTAATCTGCATGATCTCTTTTTCGAGCGCACCGATAATCGCGATGGTAGCCATACCATTCCCCAAACTTATACGAAATTCTCAACCAAGGTATGGTACCAGCATTTTGTTTGACCTCTCCAAACGAACACGCTAAGCCAGTGCAGCTCGGATATCATAAAGGGGCAAAAATGGCACGCTAGCCGATGACGTTTTTGAGTTCGGCGCGGCGCTTTTTCATGCCCGTCATGACGGCATTGCGCAACTCGGGCATGCGCGCGGTATCCATCTGGGGCACGCCCTCGAGCTTATAGGGAATGCCCAGTTGCTCGTACTTGACGACACCCATCGTGTGATACGGCAGCATTTCCAGGCCCACCACGTTGTGCCATGGAGCGATGAGGCGACCGAGCTTCTCGCACTCCTCCACCGTGTCGGTAATGCCCGGCACAACCACGTGGCGGATAACGACCTTGATATTGCGACGTGCAAGCTCATCGCCAAACGCCAGGATGCGTGCGGGATCACAACCGGTCAGCTTTTTATGCTCGACCGGGTCGGCATGCTTAATATCGAGCAGTACCATGTCGGTCTCGTTGAGCACGGCATCGAACTTCTCGGGATGCTGAGGGTCGAAGGCGTAGCCACAGCTATCCAGGCAGGTATGCACACGACCATCGGGGTTGTTGTGCATTGCACGGAACAGGTCGGCCAAAAACTCGGGCTGCAGAAGCGGCTCGCCGCCCGAAACCGTAATTCCGCCGCTGCGATAGAACTCGTGGTTACTCTGGAACTCATCCATGAGGTGCTCGACGGTCACCATCGTGCCGCCGTTGACCGACCAGGTATCGGGATTGTGGCAATACGCGCAGCGCATGGGACAGCCCTGAACAAACACCACAAAGCGGATGCCGGGTCCGTCGACCGTTCCCATCGTCTCGATTGAATGCACGCGGCCAAGGGCAAACGCAGAGTCCTCGGGACGAGCGTCCACACCCTCAAGCGTCATTTCTGCCATTCGCGCTACCTTGCCTCTCCTTGGATGCAACCAATTAAAATGCCAGAGCCATTCTAGCCCATACGCATGATGGTGAAATGGTTTAGCGGTCAATTGGGCTGTTCTATTTGACCCAACGCAAGAGCGGCGGGAGGGTTATCGCACCCCGCCCGCCGCCGTGGCAATAGAAATCGATAGACGCCAGGCCTTACGCCTTAAGCGTAAGCACCGCGCCGAAGGCGGTCGGGCCGCAATGGCTCGAGATGACGCCGCCGACCTGAGTCCAGGTAATGTCCTTAAAGCCAAGATCGTGTGCATAGACTTCCATGTCGTCGCGCAACTCCTCGGAAAGACCCACCGAATACGCCAGGCCAATATGCGAGTAGTCAATCTCGCCCTTCGCAACCATGTGGTCAATAAAGGCGCGGGCGCACTTGAGCATAGAGCCGCGGAACTTCTTGGTCGCCACGAACTTGCCGCCCGTCACCTCAATGCAGGGCTTAATCTTGAGCAGATGGGCGCCAAGGAATGCGACGTTGGACAAGCGACCGCCCGCCTTAAGAAAGGCAAGATCGGTAGGAACAAAGCCCAGCAGCACGCGGTCCATGACGGAATTCGTAAATGCAAAGATCTCGTCGACGGTGGCATCGGGGTGAGCCTCGATGTATTTGGCGGTCTCGACGACAACGAGCGACTGGCCTACCGAGACAAAGCGCGTGTCCATAGAGAACACGTAGTCGCGACCCTTGGCGGCGATCTTCGATGATTGATGCGAGCAGGTCGTGGCCTCGGAATACGCGAGATGCAGAATAGTCGCATCGGGCTGCTCAGCGTGAATGCGGTCGTACACGTGAGCAAAATCCGCAGGCGCGCAGCCGCTGGTCTTGGGCATCACGCCAAACTCGTTGCAGCGCGAATAAATCTCGAGCGGATCGATCGAGCCGTCCTCGACGGTCTCGTCACCAATCGTGACATGCATGGGCACGCGCACGATGCCGTAGCGCTCGCAGAGCTCCGGCGTCACATCCGACCCAGACTCAACCACGATTACGTACTTGCCCATTATTATCACGACCCATCTCGACATTGGCTTTTCAATACATGGCACGCGCCGCCGCACTGTTGCACAACGGCGTCCAAGCGCCAAAGAGACGCTGCCCCTTGCACACAACAAAGGACAGCGTCTCCCTGGAAAACTCCGTGCTTATCTAGGATTCCACACGGTTTATTAAGGAGGGTTACTTATTCCGCAAACGGTCGCTATATGCGGTAAGCGGTAGTTGGCCGCGACAACTGCGACACATTCCGTCCAGCAAATCCAATCGTGCTCCACGCACGGTTAATGCACGAGGCGGTAGAAATTCATCGATGCCGCACCCTCGGCGTGCAGCTCCATCGCCGGAACCGCCGGCGAATAGGTACGGCTCGTAAGTGCCGCCTCGCCGCCATTTGCAAAAATCTCGACCATCGTAGTGTCCGAAAGCACGCGCAGGTCGCGAAGCTCGCTGAGCTCGATCGACCTCTGGTCGCGCCCATAGCCTTCGTCACCCATGTCGAGGGTAAGCATCCCGTCTGCATAGCGCACAAAGACACCCTTGCGGATTTCGAGCTCGATCACCTGGGCGCCCTCACAGGAAACCACAAGATCAAACAGGCGGCCCGGCTCCTCAACGGTTTCACCGCCTGTCGCGCAAACGCAGTCGCCGCGCATCCTCTCAATCTCGTGCACCGGCTGCTGACAGAGCTTACCATCGCGCATGCTCAGTTTTCTCGGCACCGTCAACGCGCACTGCCACCCGCGTGCCACCGTCGGGCTTTTTGCCGTCGCATCGGGGCAACCCGACCATCCGATCATCAATCGCCGGCCTGCAGCATCCTCAAAGGACTGCGGAGCATAGAAATCAAAACCGGCATCGACCATCGGGGGCATGCCCTTCCCGACGATTTTAAAGCTCGGCGCCTCCCAATCGGCCTCGATGGGGAACCACACGCACTGATGCGGATTGCGGTAACGCCAACCATCGGCAGGCACACCCTGCGGACAGCAAACGAGAATAAGCTCGCCATCGAGCTCAAACAGATCGGGGCACTCCCACATAAAGCCAAACTTCTCGCCCAACTCAATGCGCGTCGCATAGCCCCAGTCCTCTAGATCACGCGAGGTATAGACAAGCACGCGCCCGCGATCGTCTTTCGTACGAGCGCCGAGAACCATGTAGTAGATACCGTCGTGTTCAAGGATCTTGGGGTCGCGCACGTGCGTACCGATATCGTCGGGGTAATCGACCGGCCCAACAGCTATGCGCTTCTCGCCCAATTCGTCGGGATTCTCGGCAACCATATGAATTTGGTTTTGCTCACGGCCCGTCAACACGTAGTCGTAATCATCACGGTCAAAATGCTTAACGTTGCCGGTATAGAAGTAGTGAATCTTGCCATCACGTACAAAGGCAGAACCAGAATACGCTCCACTCGAATCCAAATCGGAATCGGGGAACAGCACGGGGCCGTGATTCTCGTACGTCACAAAATCCTTTGTCGTCAGATGGTTCCAAAGCACTGGACCGCCATGCGCAGCATCGAACGGATCGTATTGATGATAGATGTGATACGTATCACCAATCTGAACCAAACCATTGGGGTCGTTGAGCCAGCCAAGCTCAGGCTCCACATGGAACAAAAGCCTATCGGGGTCGGATGCGATGCGAGCCGCCGTCTCATCCTGTCCGGCACGCCACTGCTCATAGTCCGCGCGTGTCACCTTATTTTTTTGATTAAACATCGCCGTTGACTTTCTCGTCTATGGGAAAGGACGCTCGACTCGCACGAGCCGAACGCCCTTCCCCAAATGGACTTATCCGCACATTACGCTGAACGGCTCAACTAGAAGCTAACGTCGAAGCCAGCGCCAGCGCCCTCTTCATCGGTGGTCGGCACGCCCTTTGCCTTGTTGTAGGCAAAGATCAAGACGATCGGCACGATGAAGGCGATGAGATTGCCAGCCACATACCACACGAGCGTCTCGGGCGTGACGATGAGCAGGCCAAGCACGCCGGTCAGACCCTGACCGATGGCGCGCACCTCAAAGAGCTTCACGAAGGCACCGCCGCAGCCTGCACCGATGCAAGCGCAGATGAACGGGATGATCGAGTAGCGCATGTTTGCAGCAAAGATTGCGGGCTCGGAGATACCGACCAGCGTCGGGATAAAGGACGACATGCAGATGTTGCGCTCTTTGGAATGCTTCTTGTGAATGAGGTACATGCCGATGGCGCCGCCGCCCTGGGCGATGATGGAAACCGACCAGATGGCCTGGATGTAGTTGAAGCCAGTCGTGGCAACGAGGTTTGCCTCGATACCCTGGATGAACTGATGCGTACCGGTAACGACAAGCGGCTGCAGGAACGCGGCGAAGACAAAGGCACCAAAGACGCCCATCCTGTTGTACAGGATATCGATTACGCCGGCGAGGACGTCGCCGATCAGGTTGCCGAGCGGGCCGAACACGATGAACAGGGCGACGTTAGCAAGAATCAGGGTAACGGTCGGGACAAAGACGAACGAAACGACCTCGGGGATGTACTTCTGGGCAATCTTTTCGACCTTGGCCATAAACCAGGCAGTCAGGATTGCAGGGAACACGCCACCCTGGAAAGCAACCATGGGAATGGAGAGCGGACCAAAGTTCCAGTACTCAGCACCCGTCGGGTCCATAACGAACGTGTTGCGGTTCATAAGGCTCGGGTGAACCATGACGATACCGACGAGGATGCCCAGAATCGGGTTACCGCCAAAACGCTTCACCGCGCTGTACATAACCAGGACAGGCAGGTAGTCAAACGTGGTGGCGATAATGGCAAAGAAGCTTGCGAGGTTCTTGAGGAACTCGCTGTGATCGGCAAGGCTGCCCTCCATGCCAAAGAGGCCGTTGGCAACGATCAGCGACTTAAGGCCGATGATGATAGCGGCGCCGACGAAGGCGGGAATGATGGGGATAAAGATGTCCGAGAATACCTTGAGGACCGAGAAGAACTTGCCCTTCTTGTCCGCCTCGGCGCCCTTGACCTCGGAAGCGCTGATCTCCTTAACGCCCGTCAGAGCCATAAACTCATCGTAGACCTTGTTGACGGTACCGGTACCGAAGATGATCATGAGCTGGCCGCTGTTGTACAGCACGCCCTTGACGCCATCGATGTTCTCGAGCTCGGCCTTGTTGTACTTGCTCGTATCCTTGAGCACCAGACGCAGACGCGTAACGCAATGCGTGGCGCCCTCGATGTTCTCCAAACCGCCGACGTTATCGACGACTTGCTGAGACACTACTTTGTAGTCCATGTTCCTCTCCATTCCTTTACGAAATCATAAGACGTTTTGATGCCATTACAGAGACGCGATCGTTGCATTTGCGCACTTGAGCGTACCGTCGGTGACCGTCAGCGCCACACCCTGGCCCTGCTTATTGCAGAAGCGCGCGTTAAGCGCAACATCATCGACAAAGATGGTCGCGATATCGTCGTCAACGACCAGGCGCACATGATGAGTGCCCTCGCCCTTGAAGAACAACGGACGCTCGAGGCCCATGTTGTTGACCTGGAACCACGGATACTGGGGGGCCGCCGTAAACTCGAGCTTGCCCTCACGCAGGTTGGCGCGGAACTCATAGGCAAGACCGGACTCGGCGTCCTCGGCAAGCTTCACCGAGAAGCCGGCAGCGTCACCGGCGAGCTCGATGTCGGCATCGAGCATATAGGTGGAACCGGCATCCGCGGCGAGCACCTGCTCGACCTTGCCCGACTCGCAGGAAAGCTCAAAGGCCTCGACTGCCTTAGCCTCGCCAAAGGCGCCAAGCATGCTGTCGGGGAGCTTGGTGCCGAGCGTTCCGTCAGCACGCTGAACGATCTCGAGAGGCATAAAGGTGCCACCCCACAGGTAAGAGCTGGGGTCACCGCCCTCGTCACGCGTAGGAACCCAACCAAAGAGAACGCGGCGCTCGCCATCAAATGCGGTACGCGCGGCATAGTACGCGCGGCCATCGAAGGAATCGTCCGCAGGAGTGATCCAAGGACCGTTGATAGAGCGAGACATGCGGTAACGGGTCTTGTTGCCATCACTGTACTCGGAGAACACCAGATACCACCAGTCGCCCATCTTAAAGAGATCAGGCATCTCGAACATGGTGTACAGGCCCGGATTCCACCAGTCGCCCTGGAACTCCCAGGTATCCAGGTCCTTGGAGGTGAACTTGACCAGACGACCGGTCATCAGACGCTTGTCCTCGCCCACACGCGTGCCGAGGATGAGCATGTACTCTTCGTTCTCCTCATCCCAAAGCACAAAGGGATCGCGCCAGTTGCGGTCATCGTAACCCTCCTGGGGCGGAAGCAGCGTCTCGGCGATGTTCTTCTCCCACTTGACGGCGTCGTCACTCGTTGCGTGAAGAAGAACCTGCTTCATCAAGCGTGCCTTGACCTTATCGCGATTGCAACCAGTGTAGAGCGCATGGTACTTGTCGCCCACCTTAAACACCGTGCCGGCATAAACATACTGGTCGACTTCCTCGTCGCCGCCACGCTCAAGGCTCTCGCCAAAGTCTTTGTAATTGACGAAGTCCTTGGTTGTCGCGAGTGCCCAGCCAAACGGCTCTCCGAAAGGTCCGGGGTTTCGCGTGTCACGCTGATGGTAGAGATAGAACGTGCCGTCCTCGCCGTACGGCATGATGTCGCCTACCCAAATTCCCTCAGGCTGGTAATACACCTTGTGCATCCGAGACTTCCTTTCTCACGAGATACTAACTCGGTACAACTGCAAGATATGTCAATCGTTTTCATATGTCAAACGTTTTCACACCAATACGTCTTTTCGCAGTTCCAGTCGTCGGCAAACGGTTGACATATGCCGGCGAACGGTCATCAGAGGTGTTTGAGGAATTCTTTTGGCACGGGATGAACTACGCGGTTTTACCCTCAATGAGTTCAACGGGGAGCTTGATATTCGATTCGGGCTTTTCGCCGTTAATAAGAGCAATGATGGATTGCGCCGCGAGCTCTCCGATGCGATCGATATCTTGGCGTACGGTTGTTAAGTCAGGCATAAACGTCATAGTGCGGCGGGCACCATCCGCGCCCACGACCTTAATATCGCCCGGAGCGCTCAAGCCGCGCTGCTTCATCACGTTAAGACAGATAGCCGCCATCGTGTCGTCTCCCGCAAAGATGCCGTCAATATCGGGGTTCTCATCGAGGATCTTCGCAACGACCGCGCTCTTTTCGTCGTCGGGCTTAACGAACTCAACCTCACGGACAAGCGCGGGCAAACCGGCCTGCTCAACAACATCGAGGTAGGCATCGGTACGCTTATTGGCAGGCATGCGCATGCGGCTATTGCTGCGCAGGCACAGGATGCGTGAACATCCGTCATCGATCAGGCGACGCGTGGCAAGTTCGCCGATGCTATAGCTGTCGCTCGCAATCTGAACAGAGGCTTCGCCAAGGTCGCAGTCGATACCAACCAGACTCAAGCCCATCTCGGCATACGCCTCGGCACCGATATTAAGCGAGTTGACGATGACGCCATCAACCATATTGCGTCGAAGCATGTCGATATAAGAGCGCTCAAGCTCGGGTCGATTGGCGCTATTGCACAGCAGCATCTTAAAACCGTTTTCGGCCAGGGTATGCTCAATGACTTGAACCACTTGGGCATGAAACGGACTGCTGACATAGGGGACGATCATACCGATAAGATTCAGGCGACCGTTGAGCATGGCACGGGCGATATCGTTGGGCGTATAGTTGATGCGCTTCATCGCGGCATGGACCTTATCGCGGGTCTCTTGGCTAATATAGCCGCGATTATTAAGCACGCGAGATACCGTAGTAGGCGAAACCCCCGCCACCGCTGCAACTTCCTTGATGCCAGGCTTAGCCGAATCCTTAGAACGAGCGCCCTCGCGAGCCATAGCACCCTCCCCCATCAACATGTCATACGTTTACATACGAACAAAGCATACCCCAACAAGAGCGGGAAGACGGTAACAGTACAAGTAAGTAAACGACTCATCCAAATAATTAGGAGAGTTCCGCCTAAAGGGTGACTACACAGGACCCCAGCCGGGGCTGTTTGGACTACCTCCCAAAACATTCCGCACTGATATTTTCTGTATTGAAGACGTCGATGATGCACCCGTATACCATTGACGTCGACACCATCAGATGCGGACCGCGCGGTGACCCCACATTCCGCTGGCGCCCACAGGGCTGCCCTCGTTTCCTGACATGTCCCGCGCGGGCCGCGGCGAGCCGAGACCGCCGCATGACCTAATAGGAGCATGGAGCGATACCGCGGACCCGAACAACCGCATTCTATCGCGCCCCGTCAGTGTGCCGTCTGCCCGGTCCAGGCGAGCACGGAAAGAACGGAGCGAGACATGCAAAACGAATCGATACCCGACGCCCGCGGGCCGGTCTTCTGCGGGGTCGACACCCACGCCGACTCGCACTGGCTGTGCGTCCTCGACTTGAGGGGCCGCAAGGTCCTGTCCCGCCAGTTCCCCGCCGACGCGGCGGGCTACGAGGCGCTCGCCGGGGCGATCGCGGCGGCCGGGGAGCCGGCCTGCGTCGCGATGGAGGGGACGTCGTCCTACGGGGCGGGCCTCACCAGGCACCTCGCGTCGCTGGGGATGCCCGTGCGCGAGGCGCTCTCCCCGGCGAGGACGCAGAGGAGGCGCCCGGGGCAGGGAAAGTGCGACGAGGCGGACGCGGAGAGGGCCGCCCGCGCGGCGATGTCCGGCTCAAGGCTCGGGACCCCCAAGAGCCAGGACGGGTGGGTCGACGGGGTGCGCTGCATGCTCGCGGCGCGCTCCGGGGCGGTGAAGGCGCGGACCTCGGCGATCAACACCGCGAGGTCGCTGCTCACCACCGCGCCGGAGGGGCTCAGGTCGAGGTTCCGCGGGATGGCGGGGCCGAGGCTGATGGAGGAGCTCCCCTCCGTGCGCGCCGAGGGCGCGCTGGGCGCCGCTCTCGGCGCGCTGGCGGACCTGTGGGCGGCGGCGCGCGACGCGGCGCTCGACATGGAGCGCGCGATCGAGGCGTCCCTGGAGGAGAACTGCCCCGCGCTGCTGGCGATGTACGGGTGCGGGCCCGTGAGCGCGGCCAAGCTCGCGGTCGCGGCCGGGGACAACCCGGGCAGGCTGCGCTCCGAGGCGTCGTTCGCGGCGATATGCGGCGCCTGCCCCATCCCCGCCTCGAGCGGCAAGACCGTGAGGCACAGGCTCAACAGGGGCGGCGACCGGCAGGCGAACAGCGCGCTGCACGAGATCGCGAGGCAGAGGGTCATGCGCGACCCCGAGACCGCCGAGTACGCCGAGAGGGCCAGGGGGCGGGGAAAGAGCGACAGGGAGGTCATGAGGTGCCTCAAGCGCTACGTGGCCAGGGAGGCGTACCGGGCGCTGATGCGCCCGCACGAGATCAGGAGGCCCGAGGACGCCTCGGAGCTCGTGGCGGCCAGGCGCGCGGCGAAGGTCAGCCAGGTGAGGGCGGCGTCCATACTGGGCACCAGCGAGAAGTACATCTCGATGCTGGAGAGGGGCCAAAGGGAGCTCAAGCCCATAAGGAGGGCCTACGAGGCATGGGTCGAGGCCGGACTTCCGCTCGATTGGGACAGGCAGGCCTTCGAGGCCGAGCGCAAAATGGATTCTAAAAAACACCTTGCCAAATAGGAGCGTCAGGACGCAAAGAGGCTCGCCGCACGAAGTGCGCAGCGAGCCTCTTTGCATGTCCGAGGACGTTTTGGGAAATAACCCAAAACCGGCCCCAGTAATCCTACAGGAGTTGAACCCTTTAGAACTTGTCGTGGAAGGTACGCGCAATGACCTCGTCCTGCTGCTCCTTGGTGAGCGTGTGGAAGTTCACGGCATAGCCGGAAACGCGGATGGTCAGCTGCGGGTACTTCTCGGGGTGAGCCTGAGCGTCGAGCAGCGTCTCACGGTTGAAGACGTTGATGTTCAGGTGGTGGCCACCCTTCTCGGCGTAAGCGTCGAGCATGTGGACCAGGTTATCGGCCTGAGTCTCGGAAACTTCAGAAACCTTCATAATGTGTCTCCTTCGATTGATAGGCGCCGGCCGAAACCGGCGCGCTAATCAGTAATCGTTATTGTTAGTATAGCACTAACAATAGTTACTCGCCCAGCTGATCAAGGTCGATATCGCCAAAGAACACCTGGTCCTCCTTACCGAGCGCACTCGGGATGATGGAGAAGGTGTTGGAGATGCCGTCCTGAGCATCGCGGAACGGGAGCTTGGAAACCGAAGACAGCGAAGCGATGGCGCCGTGGCTATCGCGCTTGTGCATGGGGTTAGCACCCGGGGCGAACGGCTGGCCAGCCTTGCGGCCGTCGGGCGTGGAGCCGGTCTTCTTACCGTACACGACGTTGGAGGTAATGGTCAGAACCGAGGTCGTGGGCACGGAGTTGCGGTAGGTGTCGTTCATGCGGATGTACTCCATGAACTGGTGCACAACGTCGTGAGCGATCTGGTCGACGCGGTCGTCGTCGTTACCGTACTTGGGGAACTCACCCTCGGTCTCGAAGTCGACGATGATGCCATTCTCGTCGCGGACGGGGTGGACCTTGGCGTACTTGATGGCGGACAGGGAGTCAGCCACGACGGAAAGGCCAGCGATGCCCGTAGCGAACCAGCGGTGCACGTGCTTGTCGTGCAGAGCCATCTGGATGCGCTCGTAGCAGTACTTGTCGTGCATGTAGTGAATGATGTTCAGCGAGTTGACGTACACGCCAGCGAGCCACTTCATCATGTCGTTGTACTTGGCCACAACGTCGTCGTAATCGAGCGTATCGCCCTCGACGGCGCGATACTTGGGGCCGACCTGCTTCTTGGAGACCTCGTCAACACCGCCGTTGAGTGCGTACAGCAGGCACTTGGCCAGGTTGGCGCGAGCGCCGAAGAACTGCATCTCCTTGCCGATGCGCATGGAGGACACGCAGCAGGCGATGCCGTAGTCGTCGCCATGATAGACGCGCATGAGGTCGTCGTTCTCGTACTGGATCGAGGAGCTGGCGACAGAAGTCTTGGCGCAGAACTTCTTGAAGTTCTCGGGCAGACGGGTCGACCACAGAACGGTCATGTTGGGCTCGGGGCTGGTGCCCATGTTCTCGAGCGTGTGCAGGTAGCGGTAGCTCATCTTGGTAACGAGCGTACGGCCGTCGACACCCATGCCGCCGATGGACTCGGTGACCCACTGCGGGTCGCCGGTGAACAGGGCCTGGTACTCAGGGGTACGGGCAAACTTGACCATGCGAAGCTTCATGATGAAGTGATCCACGAACTCCTGGATCTGCTCCTCGGTGAAGGTACCGTTGGCAAGGTCGCGCTCAGCGTAGATGTCGATGAACGTAGAGGTACGGCCGATGGACATGGCAGCGCCGTTCTGCTCCTTGACGGCAGCAAGGTAGGCGAAGTACATCCACTGGATGGCCTCCTGCGTGTTGGTAGCAGGGTTGGAAATGTCGAAACCATAGGTCTCGGCCATCATCTTGAGCTCGCCGAGGGCGCGGATCTGCTCCTGCAGCTCCTCACGATCGCGGATGTTGTCGGCGGTCATGACCGTCGGGGTGGAAGCCTTCTGGGCCTCCTTGTCCTTGATCAGGTAGTCGACGCCGTACAGGGCAACACGACGGTAGTCGCCGATGATACGGCCGCGGCCATAGCCATCGGGCAGACCGGTGATGATGTGAGCCGAGCGGCAAGCACGCATCTCGGGGGTGTAAACATCGAAGACGCCGGCGTTGTGGGTCTTGCGCTCGAAGGTGTAGCGCTCGACAACGTTCTCGTCGACCTTATAGCCGTGCTGGCTGGCAGCCTGACAAGCGATGCGGATACCACCGTTGACGTGCAGCGCGCGCTTGAGCGGCTTGTCAGTCTGGAGGCCGACGATAGTCTCCTTGTCGCGATGGGCGTTATCGATGTAGCCAGCGGGGTGGCTCACGATACCTGTGACGATCTTGGTGTCCATATCGAGGACACCACCCTGCTCGCGCTCCTTAAGCAGCAGGTCGAGAACCTCGCCCCACAGCTCCTTGGTACGCTCGGTCGGACCGACGAGGAACGACTCGTCGCCCTCGTAGGGGGTGTAGTTCTTCTGGATGAAGTCTCGGACGTCAACCTCTCCCGTCCAGATGCCTTCCTTGAAGCCTTCCCATGCCTCCTGCATTGTGTAACCACGCTCCTAGTTACGTGTAATGCGGCGCTCTCTCACACCGCTGCTTATTGAATTCTTGAATGTTCGGCTTGCACTACCGGCTTCTTCCGTTCTTCACCACACGCTGGTGCAGAGAAAACGTTTGTCCACCTTGGAACTACAACCCAAAACCCAAGATTTCACCCGTCTGAGAAGGATAACATAGCGACCCTCTCCATCTGGGCTGTTATATGTTTCTTTTTTTATATCATAAGAGCGTTTTTTACAAACCCGCAGGAAATGCGAGCGCGAACAACTACCGTTCACCGATTTGTATGTTATTTTTCCTTGCCTTTGTACGACGTTCGCTCTAGCTGTTATGCCAGCTTTAGCAGGGTAAAGTGTCTCAGAGACCCTACAGAAACTGCAGGGCGGCCACGGGATCCCCCGTGGCCGCCCTGTGGCGTAGCTAGTTTTTAGCTTTGATTGCCGCTTGGCATTAGGCGGCTGCGGCGGCCTTGTCGGTCGTTGCCTTGCTATTGCCGTTGCCCTGGCCCTCAAAATGCTTGTAGCACCAGCTGGTGACCAGCGGGGTCAAAATAGCCGTCACGATTGCGCAGGCAGCAACCTGTGCCGTAGCCGTCGCGAGCACGGCGCCGCCGTACATGGCCCCGTTGACGCTTGCCATGGCAGCAGGCGTGGCCACATTGGCTCCGGCGCAGCTCGAAATGGCCGCACCTGCGACACCCGTACCACCCGTGAGCTTATCGACCGCGATGACGGGAATTGCAAAGACCACCGAGCAGATCACGCCGAGCAGAATACCGGGGAGACCGCCATTAATGAGCTGGCCAAAGGTCATGGTCGAGCCCATGGCAAAGAAGACGAGCACGATGATGGCGGAAAGTGCCGGTGCCATCATCTTCTTAAAGCTGGGGAACAGGTTACCCAGAATAATGCCGATGACGATCGGCAGAATGGCACCCACGAGCGACCAGCCGATCGGAGCCTGACCGGCAGCGCCGAGCACGATCATCGTGACCGGAGGGCCGACAACGAGCGTGGTGATGGCGACAGCGCCACGCTCGGCCTCGTTGCCCATGGTGCCCATCAGACCAGCGTACATAGCGTTGTTGGCGCCGGTGCAAGCCGCCAGCATCACCATGGCAGAGATGCCAAACAGGTTGTCGTTGAACACATAAAGGATGAGCAGCGACACGGCAACGACCACGATCTGCTTGACAGCGATGATGATGGCGCCGCGTGCAGCGGCGGCGGGAGCACTCTTAAACGAAATCGTCGTACCGACGATGAGCAAAAAGGCGCCAACGAGCGGGCCTGCACCCTGCTGGGTCATGCCAAGCGTAAAGCTACCGAGCGTTTTAAACAGGTCGGGGAATAGCGTGTTGAGCAGGCAGCCCAACAGAAGCGGCACCAAGATATTGGCGCCCGGGATGGAGGACATCTTAAAGAACGGCTCCTTTGCCGCCGGCGCCTCCACCGCAGTCGATTCACTCATATATATCTCCTTTGGATGCATGCGAATCGTAGCCGCACGCGCCTATATCAGAAAGAAGGCGACGGTCCCGAGTCGCAGGAGCCGTCGCCGAACAATCGTCGTGGGGTATTACCCGTCCAGGACGATGCCGCCGTCGCAGTCACCGATCTCGCCGTTCACGAAGCTGGCGAGGTCGGAAGCGAAGAACAGCACCATCTGCGCAGGCTCGCTGGCCTGGGCGGCGCGGCCCAGAGGAATACCGTTGATGATGCGCTGAGAGTTCTCGTCAGAGAGAATCGAGGTCATATCGGTCAACGTAAGCGACGGGCACACGGCGTTGCAGCGGACGCCAAACTTGCCGCCTTCCTTGGCGACCGCCTTGGTAAGGCCATTGACACCGGCCTTGGAGCTCGCGTAGGCCGCGGTGCCGAGCAGGCCGCCGCCGATCTTGCCAGCAACAGAGCTTACGTTGACGATAGTGCCGGCATGGGCCGCCTTAAAGTGCGGGTACACGGCGTTCATCATGGTAAAGGTGCCGTTGAGGTTGATGTCGATGGTGCGACGCCACTCGGTGTCATCGATCTCGTCGAACTTCTTGGTGCTGATGACGCCAGCGCAGTTGATCAGGATGTTGGTTTGCGGCAGGTCCGTAAAAATCTGCTCGACGGTCTCGCGCGCCTTGGGCGCATCGGCGACATCGAGCTGATAGAACTTGTTGCCCTCGCCAAGCTCGGCCACAGCGGCCTCGCCCTTAGCAGCGTTCCTTGCGATGAGCGCGACATATCCGCCGCCCGCGACGATGCCCTTGGCGATCTCGAGGCCAATGCCCTGAGTGCCGCCCGTGACAATCGCGGTCTTGCCCGTGAAGTCAAATGCCATGACTCCATCCCCCTTTATGTAAGGTGTCTCCTTGCGGGAAGTTGGAGCATCGCACGTGGCGATTATATGAGTCCCAGTCGTCATGGTGGTGACAACCCCTCGCCTAACCGCGGGCATGATAGTTCTTTGAAACGCTTTAGCAATTGAATGATTTTAAGTCTTAATGAGCTCTTAATATTGCCTACTGTATGAGGCCCGCGTATGGGGGTATCATCTTCCACCGAAAATAGTTTCTAGTGTTAGGGGTTTTCGGTGGAAGATACCGATTTCCATGAGCTTGGGCGTCAGCTCTTTACCGAGTTTGGCAGCATGCACCAGCGCGTTTCGCGCTTTGCCGACCAGGCTCTGGGTGGCGAGATGGCCGTCATGCGCGCCCTCATGCGCGCCGGCGGCTCGCTCACGCCGAGCGAACTCGCTGATCGCGCCTGGGTCTCGAGCGCCCGCATCGCCAATATCCTGCGCGCCCTCGAGGCCAAGGGCTGGGTCGAGCGCGAGCACTCAAAGACCGACCGTCGTCGCGTACACGTCACGGTGACCGACAAAGGATTCCAGGTTATCGAAATCAAACGTCGGGAATTCGAGGACCGCACCGCGGCCTTCCTCGAGCAGCTTGGCGAAACAGATACCCAAGAGATGGTGCGCCTTCTTAGACGTGCCAACGAAATTATCGACCGCAATCAAGAAAGGAGAGATGCCGAGTGAGGATTCTCAAGCTCTTTAAAAAACATATCCTGGCACTGTTCGCAGCTATCGTACTTATCGTAATCAGCTGCAACGCCGATCTGGCGCTGCCTACCTATATGAGCGACATCGTCGACGTGGGTGTGCAGCAAGGCGGCATCGCGTCGCCCGTACCCGACACCATCCGCGCCGAATCGCTCGACGACCTCGAACTCTTTATGAGCGCCAAGGACGCCAAGGCTGTGGAGGCCGTGTTTAGCAAGGCTGACAAAAACGACATTCGAACGTACGAGGGCACCGAGGAAGAGCGTGCCGATGGAGGCAAGATTGCCGACATTATGAGCCTGCCCGAGACTGTTGTCCTTTCGCTCAACCAGGGCATCGACGCCAACTCCATGGGCGACATGATGGGCTCGTCCAGCGAGAAAGACGACAACGCTGCCCAGGCCATGCCCACCCCCGAGCAAATGGCAGCGATGACGCCCGAGCAGCTCGCCGAGATACAGCAGAAGGCCGCGGCGGCGCAGAACATGCAAAAGCAGATTGATGCCGACGGCGGTAAGATCACCATGAAGAGCCTGCGTCTAGGCGTTGAAGGCGGCCTAATCGACCAGGGCAAGCTCGTCGAGGGCGCCAACCAAATGGCGGACAAAATGGGCTCCATGTCGGGCTCCATCGTCACGCAGCGCGCCGTGAGCTATGTACAGGACGAGTACAAGGCGCAGGGCATCGACCCCGCCGACGTGCAGAACGCCTACCTGAGCCGCATGGCGACCACGATGTTTGGGCTGTGCCTGGTGTCGCTCGTCGCCACTATCCTGACCGGTGCCGTGGCTTCGCGCACCGCCTGCTCCATCGCCCGCGACCTGCGCCGCGAGACCTTCAACAAGGTTATGCACTTCTCGCCGGCCGAGGTGGGCAAGTTTAGCCAGGCCTCGCTCATCACCCGCTGCACCAACGACATTCAGCAGATCCAGATGGCCGCAACCCTGTTTATCCGCATGTGCCTGATGGCCCCTGTCATGGGCATCGTCGCCGTCATGCGCGTCCTGGCCAACCATACCGGTCTGGAGTGGACCATCGCCGTGGCCATCATCGCGGTCTCGGCCGTCGTCGGCGTGCTTATGGGCCTCACCATGCCCAAGTTCAAAAAGATGCAGAGCTTTGTGGACCGTGTGAACCTTACCGCCCGCGAGCTGCTCGACGGCCTTATGCCTATCCGTTCGTTCAACCGCGAAGAGCATGAGCTCGAGCGTTTTGACAAGGCTTCGCTCGACCTGATGACCACACAGCTCTACACCAACCGCGCTATGAGTTTTATGATGCCGCTTATGATGCTCGTCATGAACTGCATCACCGTGCTTATCGTCTGGTTTGGCGCGCAGGGCGTGTCCGACGGCGTGATGCAGGTCGGCAACATGATGGCGTTCATCTCCTACACCATGCAGATCGTCATGGCGTTTATGATCCTCACCATGGTTTCGGTCATCCTGCCCCGCGCCGAGGTCGCAGCCGAGCGCGTGGAAGAGGTCATCACCTGCCCTACGAGTATCAACGACCCTGTCTCGCCCAAACTGCCTGCTGCCAGCGCGCCGCGCGGCGAGCTCACCTTCCGCGACGTGAGCTTCCAGTATCCCGATGCCCGCGCCGACGTCATCAGCGGCGTGAACTTCACCACGCATGCCGGTCAGATGCTCGGCATTATTGGCTCCACGGGCTCGGGCAAGTCCACGCTCGTGCAGCTGATCCCGCGCCTGTACGACGTCACCGGCGGTAGCATTTCGCTCGACGGCATCGACGTGCGCGATATGACCCTTTCCGACCTGCGCCGCCGCATTGGTTATATCCCGCAGCAGGGTCGTCTGTTCTCGGGTACCGTCGAGAGCAACCTCAAGTTTGCCGGCGACATGGTGAGTGACGAGGATATGCGCCAGGCAGCACGCGTCGCCCAGGCGGAGGACTTTATCGCCGAGCGCGAAGACGGTTACGACTCCCCTATCAGCCAGGGCGGCTCCAATGTTTCGGGTGGTCAGCGCCAGCGTCTGGCCATCGCCCGCGCGTTGGCCAAAAAGCCCGAGGTCGTGGTGTTCGATGACTCGTTTAGCGCCCTCGACTACAAGACCGACGCGCGCCTACGCGAGGAGCTGGCCAAAAACGTTACCGACGCCGCGCTCGTGGTCGTGGCCCAGCGCATCGCGACCATCATGCACGCCGACCAGATCATCGTGCTCGACGACGGCCACGTAGTGGGCACCGGCACGCACGAGGAGCTGCTGCGCAGCTGCCCGGCGTACCTGGAGATCGCACAGTCGCAGCTTTCCGCCGAGGAGCTGGGGCTTACCCAAGAAGAAATTGCAGCCGTCATGGAAGGAGGCGAGCGCTAATGGCAGACGAGACCAAGACTCAGATTCCCAAGCCCACCCGCCAGCGTGGTCCCATGGGCCGCATGGGCGGCATGCGTCGCGGCGAAAAGGCCAAGGACTTTAAGGGCACCATGAGGCAGCTGCTCGGCTATATCGGCCAGCACAAGATTGCCGTGTTTGCCGCCGTCGCCTTTGCCGTGTGCTCGGTCATCTTTAACATTGTGGGACCCAAGGTGCTCGGCCAGGTTACGACCAAGCTGTTCGAAGGCCTGGTCGCCAAGGTCAACGGCACCGGCGACGTTGACTTTGACTGGATCGCCAAGACGCTCGGCTTTTTGCTCTGCCTGTATCTGGCGAGCTCTGTCTGCAGCCTGATCCAAGGCTGGCTCATGACCGGCGTCACGCAAAAGATCTGCTATCGCATGCGCAAGGAGATCGCCGCCAAGATCGCTGTCGTTCCGATGAGCTACTTCAACGGTCACAGCAAGGGCGATGTGCTCAGCCGCATCACCAACGACGTCGATACGCTGGGTCAGTCGCTCAACCAGAGCGTGACCCAGCTCATCACGTCGGTGACGCAGATTATCGGCGTGCTCGTCATGATGCTGTCGATCAGCCTGCCGCTCACCGGCGTCACCGTGCTCACGCTGCCGGCCGCTGCGATTATCCTGACCGTGATGATTCACTTCTCGCAGCCGTACTTCCGCGAGCAGCAGCAGGTTCTGGGCGCCGTCAACGGCATTATCGAGGAGGATTTTGCCGGCCAGAACGTCATTCAGGTGTTCGACCGCGCCGAGGCCTCGATCGAGGAATTCGACCGCCAAAACGACCGCCTCTTTATTAGTGGCTGGCGCTCGCAGTTCCTGTCGGGCCTGATGATGCCGCTCATGAGTTTGGTGGGCAACATGGGCTACGTGGGCGTCGTCGTGGTGGGCGCACAGCTCGCGCTGACCGGCAATGCCACGCCCGGCGACATCCAGAGCTTTATCCAGTACGTTCGCAACTTTACGCAACCCGTGCAGCAGCTGGGCAACGTGAGCAACACGATGCAGTCGATGGCCGCCGCCACCGAGCGCGTCTTTGAGTTCCTGGCCGCGCCCGAGGAGGAGCAGAAAGCCGACGCGCAGATTCCCGAAAAGCGCCCCGGCCATGTGGAGTTTGATCACGTCAAGTTTGGCTATACGCCCGACAAGACCATCATCCACGACTTTAGCTGCGAGGCGCAACCCGGCCAGACCATCGCCATCGTCGGCCCCACCGGCGCCGGCAAGACCACGCTCATCAAGCTGCTGCAGCGCTTCTACGATGTGGACGGCGGTTCGCTGCGCGTCGAGGGCGTCGACGTGCGCGACTGGGACCGCGCGGCGCTGCGCGGCGAGTTTGCCATGGTGTTGCAGGACACCTGGCTGTTTAACGGCACCATCCGCGAAAACATCCGCTACGGACGCCCCGATGCGACCGACGCCGAGGTCGAGGCCGCCGCACGCGCCGCACGCTGCGACCACTTTATCCATACGCTCGCCGGCGGCTACGACTTTATGATCAACGAAGAGGGCACTAACCTGTCGCAGGGTCAACGCCAGCTCGTGACCATCGCCCGTGCCATTTTGGCCGACCGTCCGGCGCTGATTTTGGACGAGGCGACTTCCAACGTCGACACCCGCACCGAGGAGCTTATTCAGCGCGCCATGGATGCGCTGATGCAGGGCCGCACGAGCTTTGTCATCGCGCACCGCCTGTCCACGATCCGCAACGCCGACGTAATCTTGGTAATTCGCGACGGCGACATCGTCGAGAAGGGCACACACGACGAGCTACTCGCCCAGGGTGGCTTCTACGCCGACCTGTATAACTCGCAGTTCGACGAGGCGGCGTAACAACCGGCGGCAAACAACCGCAATGCCCAGAAAACGGGGGCGCAGGACAGCCTGCGCCCCCGTTTTTGCTCTGCGGCCCTCAAACCGTCTCCCCTGGGACCTGATTGGCAGCCCCTTCGAGGCCCCGTGGGCAAAAAAGGGCAAATATGAGTACTGTTACCTTTTTAGTAACAGCCAAAACAGCCCCAAATGCCGTTTTCACGGCTTACACGCGTCCCTAAATTGATCAAACAGCCCTATAGCGGACTTATATGTGTTTGCGTTAATAAACATATTTTGCTGTTATGTCTATTATTTTGCGAAGGCAATATGATACTAAGATAGCAACCGTACTCATATTTGGCATTTTTTGCCCACAGGGCATTTCCTGGGGAACTGACAACAGCCTTAGGGTCCCGCGCGGCGCCGCTCCCTCCCGGCATTCGCCGACGTTTGCCCAGATAAAACCTGCCAAAATAAACCTGTCCCTTTTTGGTAGGTTTCGGGGTGACAAGGGCTTGCACTTTAGCGTGCGACAGCGGATAATGCCGAGCATTCGACAATACGCTTATTGCTCTTTCTATAGATTGAGGAGGCCCCTATGGCCATGGAATTCAAACGCAGGCTGCCGATACCCATGGAGATCCGCGAGGAAATGCCACTTTCTGCCGACCTTACCGCCAAAAAGCAGGCATTTGACGCCGAGGTCGCCAAAGTCTTTACCGGCGAGGACGCACGTAAGGTGCTCATCATCGGCCCGTGCTCTGCCGACCGCGAGGATTCAGTGCTTGAGTACATGAACCGACTGGCCAAGACCGCCGAGGAGGTCAAGGACAAGCTCATCATCATTCCGCGCGTCTACACCAATAAGCCGCGTACCAAGGGCACCGGCTACAAGGGTCTTCTGCACAACCCCAACCCCGAGGCTCCCGACGACCTGCTCGAGGGCGTCAAGGCCATCCGCCATATGCACCTGCGCGTTATTGAGGAAACGGGCTTCTTCACCGCCGACGAGATGCTCTATCCGTCCAACTACCAGTACCTCGTTGACCTGCTGAGCTATGTGGCCGTGGGCGCACGCTCGGTCGAAAACCAGGAGCATCGCCTGGTGTCGAGCGGCATTTCGGTACCCGTCGGCATGAAGAATCCCACTGCCGGCTCTACTACCGTCATGCTCAACTCCATTTACGCCGCACAGGCGCACCAGAGCTTCATCTTCCGTAACTGGGAGGTTGAGTGCGACGGCAATCCGCTCGCACACGCCGTCATGCGTGGCTACATCGGTCTCGACGGTCGCACCTACCCCAATTACCACTACGAGCACCTGGAGCGCCTGGCCGAGCGCTATACCGAGCATGCCGGTTACGCCAACCCGGCGGCGATCATCGACTGCAACCACGACAACTCGGGCAAGCGCCCGCTGGAGCAGTACCGTATTTGCAAAGAGGTGCTCGACAGCTGCCGCCGCAACGAGTCCATCTCCAAGCTGGTCAAGGGCTTTATGATCGAGTCCTACCTGGAGGACGGTAACCAGCCGGTCGATGGCGGCGTCTTTGGCAAGTCCATCACCGACCCGTGCCTAGGCTGGGAAAAGACCGATTACCTCATCCACGAGATCGCGGAACGGATTTAGTTACGCGGTTTTACCAAACGCCGTAACGGCTCGACGCTGCGCGGGCCGCACCTGTACAATCTGACGTTCAACTTCAAGGGCGCGACCAGAAGGTCGGCGCCCTTTCGTTTGATGTGGCAGTTAGGGACGCTCCTTTTCTGCCGGCAGTCAGGGACATTCCTTGGGGTAGTCATTGGGGACGTTCTTGTTTGACTAGTCGTTTAAGAACGTCCCCAACGACTACCCGGGGGAGTTGCCTTCCCTCGTGGCGGTCTTCTAGCAGAAAAACCAAGTGAGTAGGCTTTTTGCAGGAGGCCAAGCACGCCCCAAAACGCCACAGCTCTGACCTGCAGTTTTATAGATCATTTGTCACGATGTGCTCGGCAGGTTCAAAAAAGTCTACTCACTTGTATCTGAGACGCACCAGATTGGCAAAAACCGCCGCGAAAGGGCCCCTGGTCCCTTCGCGGCGGTCATACACCTCTAATTTTGCGACGGTTTTGCCCGCTTGTTACTCGCTGTAGCGGGTGGCGATGGCAGCTTGTACCATGCCGGTGCTCATGAGGTAGGTCACCAGGAAGTAGCCACCGTATGCTGCCAGGAAGATTGCACAGGTGAGGCCCACGGTACCGCCAATGCTCATATTTCCGAAAATGCTCACCAACTCGATGATCACCTTAAGTGCCACAAAGGAGTGCGCCAGGCCCACTGCCAGCGGGAACAGGAAGAATACCGCTTGCTGCGCCATCACCGAATGGCGAATCTGGCGGTCGTCGCAGCCGATCTGTGCCAGTACACGATAGCTGCGGCTGCCGTCGGCCACGTTGGAGAGTTGCTGGATCGACAGAATCGCCGCGCATGCAACGACCAATACAAAGCCGATGTAGATGGCTAGATAGCTAATAAGACCGTTCATTTGCGCTGCTTGCGCGTACATCTCGGAGCGTGTGATGAAGGTTCCCCACGACCCCGGCTCCTTGCCGTCAACGAGCAGATTGTCGAGCAGAGTGTATTTAATGCTCTCGTCTGCCTCAGTCGTATCCATCCCCTGTTTGTAGTTAACGAGCAGGCTACTGGAATACGGCTGCAGATTAAGTTGGGACAACAGCTCGTCGGAAACGACGACGGTACCCGGATTGCTGCCCATCGCCGAGTTGGCGATGGCCGCCGTATCTTCGTCCGACTTATCGGTTGCGGGCTTGAGCTCATGCCCGCCCAAGGTAAGGGCATGGCCGCCAGCCATATACTTGGTGTACATGTCGACCAGCTCGCCGCTCATATCACACGTGAGCAGATACTGGTCGTGACCGATGTGCACCGGCTCCTCGCCCATCATCTGACGCAGTTTGTTGTACTGACTCGCCGGCGTCACATACAGACCCATCGCATCGGCATTGCTACCCCCGAACGCCTTGGGAAGCTTTTCGCCCATGATCTTGCACATCTCACTTGGGGTCACCGAAGGATTCGAGCCGCCAACTGGGTAACTCAGATACGAATCGATCTGCACATGCTCACCGGCAACATCGGCGATATTGACCTTCTTGCCGGTCTCGTCGTTGTTGCCCGCCGACTTGCCCTTACCGTGCCATGCGGGGTACAAATCGACCGTTGTATCGGCCAGCACCATGCGATCGGCTTCAGGCGGATTGACGTACTCTTTGTAGTAGTCGAGCGTATCGGGCGTGTAATAGACATACGTCTGAGACACGTCAACAGGGTTATAGCGCTCCAGGTTTTCGTTCATCACGTTGGCAATCGACATACCGCACGTCACCGAGGTGATGGCCAAAAACAGGAGCATCGCGATGACGCCCATCGAAAAGCACACCGTGTTGACCTTGGCCGCAAGCTGGCGCACGGTAAACATGTTGAGGCCGCGCCAATACACGCCGCGCAGGCTCTGCAGCAGCTTGATGAGCATGCCTGAGAGTCCCCAGAACAGGGCAAAGGTGCCCACGGTAACCATAGCGGTTGTAATACCAAACTGGTTCATGGCCTCTTGCAGCTTGCTGTCCGTCGCGGTTAGCGGGAACCCATCACGTAGCAGACGGTAATAGGCCACGCCCACAAGCGCCACGCCCACGGCAAAGATGGCAATCGCAATCCAGGGGTTGCGTGTCTTGATGCTCTCGTTGCGACGCTCGGCACCCATAAGCTCGATGAGTTTGGTACGACGCACGGCGCGAAGGTTCAGCAGTAGCGTGAGCACAAACATTACGAGCATGCAAGCAAGGGTCAGGTTGAACGCATGCACCGAGAAAAAGAAGTGGAAATTGGCGATCTGTGTCTTAAAAAGCGAGGCCGTAAAGAACGTCATGAGCTGGGAGAGTCCCACACCCAGCACAATGCCGGCGACAAAGGCCACGACCGACACTATCACGGTCTCGAGCGCCATGATCGTGGCGACGCGCCCACGCCCCATGCCGAGCACCTGGTACAGGCCAAACTCCTTCTTGCGGCGTTTCATGATGAAGTTATTGGCATACACCATCAAAAAGGCCATGACACCGGCCAAAAAGTACGTCAGGTCGCCGAGCATGCTGCCCATAACCTGCGCCAAGCCCTTTTCATCGATTCCGGCGATGTCGACCTGCATCGAGATGGTGTTAAAGGCATAGAAGACCGTGACGCCCAGGGTGAGCGTCAAAAGGTAGACGAGGTAGTCGCGGCCGGCACGGCGGACGTTGCCCCAAGCGAGTTTACAGAGCATCGGAGCCCTCACCGCCCATCATGGCAACGACCTCCATAATGCGGTCGAAAAACTCTCGGCGGTCGGTGTCGCCGCGGCGCAGCTCGGTGAAGATCTTGCCGTCGCGGATAAACAACACGCGGCTCGTGTAGCTGGCGGCAAAGCTGTCATGCGTGACCATGAGCACGGTGGCGCGCAGGCGGCGATTGAGGGCCTCCAGGCTCTCGAGCAGCAGGCGGGCGCTCTTGGAATCGAGGGCGCCGGTGGGCTCGTCAGCCATAATCATGGTGGGGTCGGTGACGAGCGCGCGAGCCGCGGCAACGCGCTGCTGCTGACCGCCGGACATCTGGTAGGGATACTTGTCGAGCACCTGACTGATAGACAGGCGCGCGGCCACATCCTGCACGCGGGTCGAGATCTCTGCCGAGTTTGTGCGGGCAATGGTGAGCGGCAGGGCGATGTTCTCGCGCGCCGTGAGCGTATCGAGCAGGTTGGAGTCCTGGAAGATAAAGCCGAGCTCCTCGCGGCGGAACTGCGAAAGCTTAGCCTGCTTCATGCGCGTTACGTCCTGCCCGTTGATGCGGATGGTGCCGCTCGTGGCGCCATCGATGGTCGACACGCAGTTGAGCAACGTCGACTTGCCCGAGCCCGAAGCGCCCATGATGCCAACAAATTCGCCGCGGTTGACAGTAAAGCTGACGTCGTTGAGCGCACGGGTCACGTTGCCCAGCGCTCCATATACCTTTTCGAGATGCGCGACCTCCAGTACCGGGGTCGCCATGTGCGTGGTTTGCATACCGAGTCCTTTCTTGCGATTAGTCTACGGCATCTATAGTCGCAAGAAGCCGAGTCGGCTACCATCGATATGGCTTACGCTTGCCTTACCGTTGTGTAAGATACGCGTAGCTACCCTGCCACGTGTTGATGTTGAGAGAGGACTCCTGTTGAAGACTGTTCATGTTGCCGCTGGGATCATTCGCAAGGAAGGATCCGATGAGCTGCTTGCCGTGCAGCGCGGCTACGGCGACATGCAGGGACTTTGGGAGTTCCCCGGTGGCAAGCTCATGCGCGGCGAGACGCCCGAGGACGCCGTACGCCGCGAGCTCATGGAAGAGCTGCAGGTAAAAGTCACCAACCTGCGCGATTTCTATACCGTTGAGTACGACTACCCCGATTTCCATCTCTCCATGGAGTGCTACTACTGCTCGCTCGCCGATGAATCCGATGAACCCCAGAAGCATGACCGCCAGCTCGATATCCGCTGGATTCCGCGCACTTCGCTTGCCACGGTGGAATGGATGCCCGCCGATAAGGGGCTTATCGATGCTCTGATTGAGTTGAAGGAAGATCGGCTTGAGGCCAACGGCACTGCCAACGACGCCGAGGCCACCACGACCGACGAGCCCGCCACCAAACCCAAGCGCGCACCGAAGCGCCGCAGCAAAAAGCGTCCCAAGCCTGGCCTGCTGGACGGCATCGACACCTCGGACCTTTCCGCCGACGAACGTGAACTCGTGCGCCGTCGCGCCGCTATAAAAAAGTCCATGAAGGGCAACAAGCGCGCCAACACCAAGCCCGAGCTGCTCGTTCGCCAGCGCCTGCGCGCCGCAGGCCTTACGGGATACCGTCTGGAATGGAAGGTGCCCGGAAAGCCCGACATCGCCTTCCCCGGGCGCAAAATCGCCATCTTCGTCAACGGCTGCTTTTGGCACCGCTGCCCCAAGTGCAACCCCAGCCAGCCCAAGCGCAACGTTGAGTTTTGGGAGGCAAAGTTTCGTCGCAACGTCGAGCGCGACCGAGCCGCCATCAACGCACTTACCCAAATGGGCTGGACACCCATAACCATCTGGGAATGCGAACTCAAAAAAGACCGCATCGACGCCACAATGGAAAAGGTCATCGAGCAGGTGCGCGCCGCAGAGCCGCAGCGCTAGGAACGAGCCGTCCACACGCCCCACACAGGCGAGCCACATCCGCGCCACGAACCTTAGAAAGCCCTTAAGCTCAAAACCTTTCAAGAATGTTACTCGATACCTCTGACCTGCAGTTTCATCGTAACATCAAACCAGGTTAAGCCTTTCTTTAGCGCTTCTTTGCAGCAGCCGCGGCATAATACTGCCAACGCACGGGACCTAGCAGCATACCCCGAGCGCAATCTATTGGTGGACATCGAGGAGGCCGCATAAGCATGCATTCTTCCAATGACGCAGCACAGCAGCCATCCCTAAAATATGCAAACCTTTTCTCCTTCCCCCCGACACAGAGAAACGGTCTCCTCGACTCCCCCACCACAAAACCCAAGCGCTCAGCCGATCAGAGCCTCAACTTACGAGCATCCTTCGAAAAGCTCCAAGCATCCCTAGACAAGGCGTTCCCCGAACAGGCAAGAGCAATCTAAGCCCATTGCGCTTTATACTGATGCCATGCGAAACATGGATCACATAGAATTGCACCGCGGAGGACGCGAGGAAGCGTTTCCCGAGACCGCCGAAGACTGGCCCTATATTGCCGAACGTGCAGAATTCGCTCGCTATCCGGGCAATTCCGTCCCCTGGCACTGGCATTCCGAAGTTGAGCTTTTCTACATGGAGCAGGGAGCGATTGACTATCGAACGCGCGCGGCTCATGAGCACGTACGCTTTGAGGAAGGGTCCGCCGGCTTTATCAACGGCGGCGTTTTGCACAGCACGCTGCAAGCGCCCAATTCGGCGCCAGCCATTCAAATGTTGCATATCTTTCAGCCGTCGATGCTCGGCGATCCCGCGGGACGCCTTCAAAAGCGCTATATCAATCCTTTGCTGCAATGTCGAGGCGTCGATGTGCTCAAATGGTCGCCCACCAACCCCGACGATATGCCCTTTATCGATTTGCTGAAGAGTTCCTTTAACCACGACCTTCAACGGCCGCAGAACGAGATGGCGCTTCGGAATAGCTTGTCAGAGCTCTGGATTCAGATTTACGCCAAGGCCGAACCGCTCTTTTCCTCCGACAACGCCTCTTGGATGACCAGCCGCGACGTACAGTTCAAGGCAATCCTGGACTTTATCCGCGCAAACTATGCAGCCGCTATAGATGTGCCCCAGATGGCATCTGCAGCCGGCGTAAGCGAAAGAGAGTGTTACCGCATTATCGAAACTTGTGCAGGAACGACCCCGGCGGCATATCTACGCGCATACCGCATAAACCGTGCTTGCGAACTTTTGGCACACACCACGCGAACGGTACAGACAGTCGCGCGCCAATGCGGATTTATAACAGCAAGCCATCTTGGCCAGGTATTTAAAGAACAAATGGGGTGCACTCCTTCGAGCTATCGAGCAGCGAGGCAGAATCTCGATAGCACCAGGCAGAAATCCCGCTAGCCCTTCTTCTGTCACTGCATCAAACTTGCAGGCAAACAACGGATAGGAGCAATCATATGAAGCACTTTGACCATATCGTATTTGACGTTGATGGGACATTGGCAGATACAGAAGAAAGCGTGCTGTCATCGCTTGGCCAGATTGTCCAAGAAGAAACCGGCAAAACGCTCCCCCGACACGAGCTTGAATTTGCCCTCGGCATACCCGGCAAGAACGCCCTTGAGAAACTTGGGATCTACTCACAGGCAACGTTGGATCGCTGGTGCCAAGTTGCCGCCAGCTTTAAAAGCACCATCAGCGTGTTTCCCGGCTTGCACGAAGTTATCGCAACACTCTCCGACAACGGCTGCAAACTTGGCATCGTCTCCTCACGTGCGCGCGATGAATACGCAGAAGAAATTGCACCCCTTGGCTTCGATAAGTATTTTGAGCACATCATCCTTGTCGAAGACACAACCGAACATAAACCCGCACCCGCTCCCATGCTCGAATATCTCCGGCGTACGGGCGCGAATCCTGGCAACGTCGTCTACGTTGGCGACACCGTCTACGACGAACAATGCGCAACTTCAGCAGGGGTCAGTTTTGCCAGAGCAGCATGGGGATCACACCAAGACATCCCAAACGCCACCTACAACCTCAAAACCCCCAACGACCTACTAACCCTAACAACCAAGTAACCCCCGCGCCCCACCCTTTCAGCCCCAACACCACAAGGGCGATTGAGCAGGACGGTTTGGGCGGGTCCCGTACTTAGTTTCCAAAATCATTCCGCAGCGCGAAGGCCCCCGTTGTCAACGCTTCGAAGAAGCGAGACAACGGGGGCCTTCATGCGCGAGGACGTTTTGGAAACTAAGTACGGGACCCGCCCAAACCGTCCGGTGGGATCAGAGTACCCTTGTTGTTACTCTGCTTTGCCCACAGAGTTGAGGTTGGTCATGCGGATCTTAACCAGCTCGGTGATCTCACGCATGCCCTCCTTGGCCGGCTTCTTGGGGTCGAAGCAGGCAGGGTTCTCGGCCATGTAGGCCATGAAGCCCTTGGTGTAGGCCTGACGCAGCTCGGTGGCGTAGTTGACCTTGCAGATGCCGTTCTTCACAGCCTCGGCAACCTGCTCATCGGGCACACCGGAGGTGCCGTGCAGGACCAGCGGCACGTCGACGGCATCGCGGATGGCCTTGACCACGGACTGTTCGATGTGCGGATCGCTCGTGTACACGCCGTGGCTGGTACCAACGCCAATAGCCAGCGAGGTGCAGCCAGTGCGCTCGACGAACTCCTTGGCCTCGGCAGGATCGGTGTAGGGGCTCTCGCCCTCAACCGCGGGACCGTCGTCCTCCTTGCCGCCAACCTTACCGAGCTCGGCCTCGACGGGCACGCCCATGGCGCGGCCAGCGTCGGCGACGGACTTGGTCAGGGCGATGTTGTCCTCGAAGGACTCGTGCGAACCGTCGATCATGACAGAGGTGTAGCCCGTGCGGAAAGCCTGCATGCAGCGGTCATAGCCATCGCCGTGATCGAGGTGCAGAGCGACGGGCACGGAAGCGCGCTCGGCAGCAGCCTTGACCATGCCGTAGAAGTAGTCCAGACCAGCGGTCTTGATGGTGCCCGGGGTGGTCTGCATGATGACGGGGGACTTGGTCTCCTCGGCAGCGGCCAGAACGGCCATAACAAACTCGAGGTTCTCGACGTTGAACGCGCCGACGGCGTAGTGGCCGGCCTGAGCGTCCTTGAGCATCTTTTCGGTGGTAACAAGTGCCATGAGCGTTTGCTCCTCTCCCTCGCCCGCATCTGGACATCGGGCGTAGTTGTTCACAAGGCGTTTTACCTTGCGTTTTACTGCGCTCATTGTATGAAATTCAGCGGCTTTGCACGTGCGAGATATTGAGCCCATGCAGGTCAGTACCGTCGTTTTTGAAAAGTAAACGGAAGGAATTTGAGCCGAGTGGACATGTTCGATATTGAATTTTGAGCGTTCGGCGTCTTTCTTTTATAGAAAAGATAAGTAATCGAAAGGTGTTTTCTTACTCAAAAAGAAAATGAACGAAAATAGAGTCAACACAATTCCTGCAAATTTAGCCGAGAATGGAGCAAGCATGGCCCAAGCCACCAACCGTGCTTTTGCCGACGAACGCCGAACCGCCATTATGGAAATGCTCGATCATAATGCCTCGGTGCAGGTAGCAGAAATCGCCCAGACCTTTGGCGTGTCCTCCGTCACGGCCCGCGCCGACTTGGACGCCCTCGCCGAAGCAGGCAAGCTGCGCCGCACACATGGTGGTGCCGTATCGCTCCACAAACGCCTGACCGTTTCCACGCAGGATCGCCGCATCAACGTCAACGTCGCCGCCAAGCAGGCCATCGCACAAAGCGCCATCGAGCTCGTCAACGACGGCGACACGCTGCTCGTCGACTCGGGTACCACCGCGCTCGAGTTTGTCCGGCTCCTCGACCAGCGCAACGGCATCACCGTCATCACGGCAGACATTACCATTGCCGATTACATCGACGAGAGCATGCCCTCGGTCGATGTCGTCATGCTGGGCGGGGCGCTGCGCAAAGGCCATCGTTATTTGTACGGGCCGCTCACTATGCAGGCGCTCCAAATGGTCCATGCCGATCTGGCCGTCATGTGCCCCGGCGCCTTTGTCTCCAGCTGCGGCTTTACGACCGACTTTCCCCAGATGGCCGAGACCAAAACGGCGATGATCGCCGCGGCCCATCAAAGCGTCGCCCTCATGGACGCCAGCAAGGTTAACGGACGCGGCATGTACCGCTTTGCTGAGCTTGCCGATGTCGACACCATCGTGATGGACCGTGACCCCGATCATGCCGTCGCCACCTCAATCGCCGAGGCCGCCGACAGCGCACGTCCAGCCCTCATCATCGCCGGCGCTTAAACAAAAACCACCACAAAGGTGCCTGTCCCCTTTGTGGTGGCTGTGATGGTTGAGCGTCAAAAGTGAACGTGTCGCTACTTGGAAAGCTCGTCGGCGAGGACCTCGATCTGAGCGCGCGAGGCGTCGTTGAGCGAGCCCAGCACAGTCACCTTGTTCTGCGTCAGGGTGATGTCCTTCATGCCCTCGAGCTCCTTGGTCATAACCTTGGCAGCTGCGGGCGCCCAGGAACCGGACTCGACAAGCGCCACGGTGCGGTTCTGGTAGGCATGCTCGGCGAGCGTGTGGATGAAGGTGCTCATGCACGGGAAGATCTCGCCCTGATAGGTAATGGAGGCGAGTACCAGACGGTCGTAGCGGAACGCATCCTCAACGGCCTCGGCCATGTCGTCGCGAGCCAGGTCAAAGACGGAGACCTTCTGGCCGCGAGCCTCGAGCGCAGATGCGAGCTCCTCGACGGCAGCCTTCAGATGGCCATACACGCTCGCATAGGCGATCGTGATGCCCTCGTCCTCGGGCTGATAGCTCGACCAGGTGTTATAGGTGTCGAGGTAGTAGCCCAGGTTCTCGGTCAGCACGGGGCCGTGGAGCGGACAGATGATCTGGATGTCCAGGTCGGCGGCCTTTTTGAGGACGGCCTGCACAAACTTGCCGAACTTACCGACGATGCCAAAGTAGTAACGGCGCGCTTCGCAAGCCCACCCTTCCGGATCCTCGATGTCGTTGGCGCCAAACTTGCCAAAGCCGTCGGCACTAAAGAGCACCTTGTCGGTGGACTCGTAGGAGAAAATCACCTCGGGCCAGTGAACGTTGGGGGCGCCGATAAAGGTCAGGCTGTGGCCGCCCAGATCGAGCACATCGCCCTCTTTGACGACCATCTTGCGCTCGGGGAAGTCGGTGCCAAAGTAGTTGACCATCATGCGGAAAGCACCCATGCTGGCCACGATCTGCGCCTGGGGATAGCGCTCCATAAAGGCAGCGATACCGGCGGAGTGATCGGGCTCCATGTGATGGACGACCAGGTAGTCGGGCGTACGGCCATCGAGCACGGCCTCGAGGTTGCCGAGCCACTCGTCAACAAAACCGCCGTCGACTGAATCGGCGACAGCGATCTTTTCGCCCAAGATAACGTAGCTGTTGTATGCCATACCGTTCTCGGACACATCGTACTGGCCCTCGAACAGATCAATGTCGTGATCGTCGACACCGATGTAGCGGATATCCTTGGTGATCTCCATCAGGCAAAGCCTCCTAGATAGACAAAAGAACCCGTCTATCATAACACTCGCCTTCATAGCCACGGCCATCTGTCAGCATCCTTATCGATTGGAATTTAGACGGAATATACTGCCGTTGACCTGCGCAAACTATGAGCGCGGTATCGCCGTGCTATGTCGAATAATGAGTTGGCCGGGAATACGAATGGCAACGGTTTTGCCCGCCGTACCCGCCTCGGGAACCGCATGCTCGAACACCTCGCGTCCGCGCTGATGTAGATCGAATCGCACGGTCGTGAGCTCGTTGTGTGCTACAAAATCATCGAGCGAATCATCGACGCCCACCACGCTTACGTCCTCGGGCACGCGAAGACCGCTATCACGCAGCGCGGCAATCGCGCCATTTGCCATCTGATCGTTTGCCGCATAGATCGCCGTCATGGCGTGATCGTGCTCGGCCAGGTACCTGCCGGCCTCGTAGCCGCTGTTGGCAGACCAGTCGCCCTCGAGCGGCTCTGCCGGCTCGATGTGTTTACGCTCGAGCGCATCCTGCCAACCGGCGCGACGAAATTGCTCGTCGACCGAGAACGACGGGCCGCCGATATAGCGAATCTGCTCGTGCCCCAGCTCAAACAGGTGATCCATAAGCAATAGTGAGCAGCCGTAATGGTCGGAATCGACCGTGGTCACCCGGGGGTGCGCGTACATGGTAACGATGACCGTGCCAATGCCCGGCAGTGGATCAAACGTCTCGAAATCGGGTGCCATGCGACTCATGCCGATGATGATGCCGTCCACCGGCAATGAGGCCATACGACGCGTGGCCTCGGCAAGCGAGAATTCCTCGGTCTTGGACATCTCGACCAGCGTGATGGCGCAATTATGCTCGCGAGCAGCGCTGGCGATGCCGTCGATCATTGAGAGGTTGCCAAACTTGGTGACATCGTTGATGCATAGGCCGACCGAATGGTAACGGCCGTCGCGCAGCGAGCGACCGGCATAACTCGGACGAAAGCCGAGCTCTTGCATAGCGGACTGCACGCGCTGGCGCGTCTGCTCGTTAACGTTGGGCAAGCCGTTGGCGACGCGCGAAACCGTCTGCTGCGAAACGCCAGCAGCGCGGGCGACGTCGGCCATGGAGACCGGACGCGTACCTGTATCGTTGGACGGGCGCCTTGCCACAGGATCACCTTCACCCTTGCGAGATCTGAATAGCGTGAATGCCGGCCCGGGCAGGAGTTTAGCCCGCGCCGAGGCCCGCTATCGTCGGACGCATGTTAACGTACTCTACTTTTTCAATCCGCATCTCTTCTGCTTTATAAGTCCATACGGCAATACCGTTCACGGCTGAATTTCTACCGATTACCAGATTCTCAAAAAGTGACAAGAGTTGTGTTATGAGTACGTTAACATAGCCCGTAACGTGCGGCATCGTGAACACTTGGTTCATGCCGCTTCAAGTTGTTAACGTACTCATAACGGCGCAAAACTTACCCGTACGCGCCAAGGAAAGGACTCCGATGACCACCCCCGACGAAAAGACACTCGCCACGCTCACCAAGCTGTTTGAGGAGGAGTTTGGGCCCATCGGCGATCGCCAGGTGCTCTATGTGCACGCGCCCGGCCGCTCCGAGATCAGTGGCAACCACACCGACCACGAGGGCGGCCACGTCATCGCCGGCTCGCTCGATGTCGCTGTCGACGGCATCGCCGTGGCAACCGACTCCAACAAGGTCCGCGTCGCCGACGAGGGCTATCCCACGTTTGAGATCACGCTCGACACGCTGGGTATTCAAGAGTCCGAGAAGGGCACGTCTGCGAGCCTCGTCCGCGGCATGGCCCACGAAATCGCTGCTCTGGGCGTTGAGCCCCAGGGCTTCGACTTCGCCTTCACCTGCTCTGTCCCCTCGGGCGGCGGCCTTTCGAGCTCTGCTGCTGTCGAGGCGGCATACGGTCGCGCCATGGAGACGCTCTGGGGCGCACCCGCCATCGAGCCCGTCGCGCTCGCCCAGATGAGCCAGCGCACCGAGAACAACTACTATGGCAAGCCCTGCGGTCTGATGGACCAGGCCGCTGTGTGCCTGGGCGGCCTTGCCTACATGGACTTTGAGGACCAGGCTCAGCCTAAAACCCAGAAGCTCGAGCTCAATTTTGAAGATCACGGTTATGCGCTCGTGCTCGTTAAGGTTGGCGCCGACCATGTGGCAGCTACCGACGACTACGCCGCCGTTCCGCGCGAGATGCAGGACGTCGCTGCCGAGTTTGGCAAGGCACGCCTGTGCGAGGTAAACGTGGCGGACTTTGACGCCAAGCTCCCCGAGCTGCGCGCCAAGCTGGGTGACCGTGCCTGCCTGCGCGCCGTTCACTACTGGTACGAAAACGGCTTGGTCGACAAGCGCTGGGCAGCCCTGAACGCCGGCGACATCGACCAGTTCCTGGTCCTGACGCGCGAGTCCGGCGCCAGCTCTGCCATGTACCTGCAGAATGTCGTCGCCAAGCTGGGCTCCGAGCAGCCTTCCATGTATGCCCTGGCGCTGGCCGAGCACGTGCTCGACGGCCGCGGCGCCGTCCGTATCCACGGTGGCGGCTTTGGTGGCACCATCCAGGCCTTCGTGCCGCTCGACCTGGTCGACACCTTCATTGCCAAGATGAACGGCTGGCTGGGCGAGGGCTCTGCCCGCCACTACGCAATCTCTGACAAGGGGGCTTACGCGGCATGGCTGTAACGACCGACGTGCGCGAAGCTGCGCAGAACCTGATTGAGTACGCCATCCACCGATCCATGATTGGGCAGGACGACCGTATCTGGGCCTACAACACCATTCTTGAGTGCATTGGCGCCACGGGCCCCGCGCTCGACATGGCCTGGGCGCTGCAGACCGAGAAGATTTCGCTTCTGCACCCTGACACACTCCCCGACTTTGACCTTGAGGGCACGCTCGCCGTACTTTCCGAGGCCGCCGTTGTCAACGGCGCTGCCGAGGACACGGCGTCGGGCCGCGACCGCATCGCTATGCGCATCATGGGCGCGCTCATGCCAAGGCCTTCGGTTGTAAACGAGGAGTTCAACGGACGTATGGGCGTCAACGAGCCCCGTGCCGCGACCGACTGGTTCTACGGCCTGTGCTGCGACGCCGGCTACGTGCGCCGTGCCGCCATCGCGCGCAACATCAAATGGAGCACTTCCACCAGCTGGGGCGACCTCGAGATCACCATCAACCTGTCCAAGCCTGAGAAGGACCCGCGCGATATCGCCGCGGCAGGTGCAGCCAAGAACACGGGCGAGAAGTATCCCGCCTGCCAGCTCTGCATCGAAAACGAAGGCTATCCCGGACGCTCCGCCGCAGCCGACGGCGGCGCTCACCCCGCCCGCCAGAATCTGCGCGTTATCCCCATCCAGCTCGACGGCGAGCGCTGGGGCTTCCAGTACAGCCCGTACGCGTACTTTAACGAGCACTGCATTGCTATGAGCTCCGAGCATCGTCCGATGCACGTCGACCGCAAGGGTCTGACCTGCCTGCTCGATTTTGTGGACCTGTTCCCGCACTACTTCATCGGCTCCAACGCCGACCTGCCTATCGTGGGCGGCTCGATCTTGTCGCACGACCACTTCCAGGGCGGCGCACATGAGTTCCCCATGATGCACGCCGCTGAGGTCTCGCAGTTTAGCGTGCCCGGCTTTGACCAGGTAAGCGGCACCGTGCTGCAGTGGCCGCTCTCGGTGCTGCGCCTGCGCTCGCATGACCGCTCTCAGCTGCTCGACGCCGCCGAGAAGATTATCCTCGCCTGGCGCGAGTGGACCGATGAGTCTGTAGGCGTCATCGCGCGCACAGCCGACGGCGTGGCGCACAACACTGTGACGCCCGTCATCCGCCGCGTCGACTCCCGCGGCAATGCCGGCGGCGAGATCTACGAGGCCTACCTGGCGCTTCGCTGCAACATCACGACCGACGAGCATCCTCTGGGCGTATTCCACCCGCATGCTGAGTACCACCATATTAAGAAGGAGAACATCGGCCTGATCGAGGTCATGGGCCTGGCCATTCTGCCGCCGCGCTTGGTTCCCGAGCTCGGCGCTGTCCGCGAGCACTTGCTGGCAGCCAAGGCCGATGCCAGCTACGACCTTGCTGGCGCGCTCGAGGGCGACGACCTTTGTCGCAGCCACGCCGTATGGGCCGAGGACGTCTTTGCCCGCCGCGCCCACGAGCTTACGGCCGACAACGCCATCGATATCCTGCACGAGGAGGTCGGCGTGGTGTTTGGCCACGTGCTTGACAACGCCGGCGTCTTTAAATGGGACGAAGCTGGCCGCGTCGCCCAACAGCGCTTTATCGACTCACTGTAGAGCACAGACCCGGTCGCTCAACGGCAGCCCGCACAGCATAGACACCCACACGACAACGGCGCCCGCCGGCAACATCGCCGACGGGCGCCGCGCTACTCATTCCTCGCCCCAACGCAATCCGACAAGGCCGGAGGAAAACAAATTAAAGAATCAATCTATGCCACGGCCCCATAATCTGCCAGCATCTCAACTAAGGACTGATATGCATCTTCAGCCGATTCGGCATCACAGATAAGGGCCATACCGGCTTGGTCGTTTCCGAGTCGAATTATTTCGCGGAACAGCTCTAGATAATCGCCATTGCCCACCTGTGAAAAGAAGAATAGCAGATGGACACGATCACCCTCATCGAATTCAACGCCCTCCCGTGAGACCAATAGGCTGAGTCCATCTTTATGGACTCCATCTTCGCTGCCCGCATGGGCAAGTGCAATCCCCTGGTTAACGATGATATAGGAGCCATACTCCTCAACGTTATCAATCGCCTTATCGACATATGCAGAAGTAAAATAACCTTCTTTCATGAGTCGTGCCGACGCGCAACGCATCGCTTCACGCCACGGAAGCGTCGAACGCTCAACACGAATAAAACGGCGATCGAGCATACGAAGCAAAGGGGATGAACTCGTCGTCTCCGTCTCAATTCGGCTCACTCGTTCCAAAACCGCAGCAAGCTCATGGTTGAGATATGCCGTTTTGCGAGCGTTGCCCTGTTCATACACACGACAAAGCTCAGAAATGATTGAAGGGCCGTCCTTAACCGGCAGTCCCTCTCGCCTGCTCTGCTTAAAGGCACACGCTTGAACGCGATTGATGTCATCGACTGAAAGAACAGGGCTCACGACCACCACTGGAATCTAAATATTAGTCAACGGAACCGTCGAGATGACAAAGTCGATCCCATCGAGTGACGCCTCCCCCGCTTCTATCACAGCAGTTTGGACAACACCGCAAATATTGAATTTGAAGTACTGAGCGATCTGCGCCTCGAGATATTTACTCGTTGCAACTGAGGACGGACACGAAATGAGTACGTTGCACGAGCGCATAGAGCTTTCAGAGCGATAAAGTGCAGCGCAGATGTGAATCACCACACTTGCGCGCATCGAATCATCCATGGCGCGATTGAGGTAATCCTCGAGTACGTGAAAATGCGGCTCCGCCGCCTTTTGCACCATGCCGACCATCACTCCGGACGGCCCGGAAACACCCACCTCAAAGGCATCGGAACTCCAATTCGAGACGCTCTTAAGGTGCGAGAGAAGGGACTCTACCAATAGATCGTCATTCTGAATATCAATGTCGATTTCGCGTGCCACCAGCAACAGAAAATGAGTGATGGCGCAGTACAAATCAAAATCATCAAAGCGCCTGATATGGGGCGATAAATTGCGATCCAAAATCATCTGCTCAATGGTAGCGATACGACCACCATTCAAAACGCCCATATCCAGCTTGGATGCCACAAACTGCACCAGTTGGCCAATAACGTCGAGCGGACGATCTTGTGTCCCAACGCAGTCAAGCGTACCGCCTGCATCAGCGAAAATCGATGTGGCATCTCCACTGAAACCAAGTGCGACCATCAAGCTGGCGACTATTTCAATCTCAACAGTCACAGCCAAAAAGATGTTCTTGCTCTTCAAGAACGTGCGCATCGCATCCAACAGGTCGTCGATCTCAATTTGAGCGCCAAGAACTTGTGAAATCAAATGAGAAAAATAGTCGTGGCGGCACAGTCGTTGGGCCAAGACTTCAGAAAACAGATCGATAACCAGATTGCCCGCCTGGTCAGGAGTCGCTTCGATGCGAAGCCCCCGCTTGCTCTTACTCACCAGGGCAATCCCGTAACCCGCCAGATAATCATCGACGGCCTTAACGTCTGAAATTACCGTGTTGCGCGTCACATACATCGCGTCCGCCAACTGCTGCATCGAGCACCATTCGTCAGAGCCAAGCGAAAGGAGTGTGCAGGCAATAAAAAACTTGCGTTCATCAAATGACAGGCGGTAATCGTATAAGTCCATACTGTCGAGCAGATCCGCAAGGCCTTCAACATCAGCGCCCGCAGCTAGCAACACATGGTTCTCCGATACTTCGACCATAGAGTCGCCGCGCGGATCCTGAGCGAACGCTGCAGAGGAGGCAATGTCGGCCCTGAGCGTCTTCTCCGAAATACGATAGCCATTCATGAGTGCACTGAGCCTTAAGCGATGACTCGGCGCATCGACGAGACGACGAAGTATCTCAGCGCTCCGCTTTTTGACCGACATGGCTCCTCCTGTTCGTTACGACAAATGCGTCTTCAGGTATTCGGCAACTTCGCCGATCGGCTTGTTCTCAAAACCCGAAAGCACTGCAGGATCTGCTAGCAGCTGCATGGTCTTGGATAGAAATTCGAGATGGTCGCCAGGCGCAATAGCCAAATTAAAGATATGACGAGTCTCGACGAATTCTTCCTCATCGTCCATACGAGCAAACCGAACGGGCGAATCGAGTCGAAGATAGCACAGAGCGCTCCTAATTATCGCATCGGACTTGCAATGGGGCAACGCCACGGGAATGTCGGTGCAGATGCCCGTAGGATAGCTGACCTCCCGCTCAATGCAGTCCCTCGCAAAAGCACCCGTCACATACCCCTGACGCTCAAGCTCGCTTCCGCACAACTCGATGGCCTCAATAGCGGTCTCGGCGCTTCCCTCGATAGCGAGAAAGCCTTTCGCTACACCATCGCAGGCCCTCTCGGATGTCTTTGGGATACTAATAACTTCATCCATTGTTATCACCGTCCATTAGATGCCCATGGCCTTAGCAATAAAGGACACGATGAGATTGCCGGGGTTGTAGCCAAAGTGCGATGCCGTCACCAGATGACCGCCCGCATCGATGCCGCAGGCGTTAAGCATCTGCGTGGCGTAAGGGGCAAACATATTGGCGAAGAAGAGCATCAGATACATGAAGACCGTCATGCACACCAGAGTGCGGAACACGTTGCCTTTGCTCGAAAGCACGGCCATAGGGGCGACATAGCAGACTTCAGCCAGAATTGCCGCCGGGAAGAAGCGCATGTCGGGAACGAGAAATGCCAATCCGACAGTAACCGGAATCATAATGGCGGTGCAGGTAATGCAGCACGGATCGCCCAGGGCAAGAGCAATGTCCATACCCACGTAAATATTGGCGTCGGAATCGATGTGCTTCTTAACGAACTCATTTGCGCCAGCGCCGATGGGAGTCAGGCCCTCCATCATAATGGCAACCATGCGAGGCAGAAGCACCATGACTGCGGCCATGCCAACGCACATGGTTACGATGGTAGTAAAGCCCTGCTGCGTCATAATGCCCAAAAAGCCACCAACAAATAGGCCGATAACTGCGGGATCACCCAGAATGCCAATCTTTGTCGAGAGGGTATCAAGATCGAGATCAATCTTGTTCAGGCCGGGAATGAAGTCGATGACCTTGTTGATAAGCACGCTCAGGGGATACTCATACACGATGTAGCCTAAGCAGGTACAGGCGGTGCCTTCAAGACCAAAGAACTCTCCCCACTTGGGGGCAACCCTCTCGGCAACGAACAAGGTTACAACCGAGAGCGCTACAGCGACCAAGAAACCAACAATAGCATTGCCAAAAAGGACGTAAGCAAGGGCGCCGGGAACCAAGAAGTGCATAAAGTTCCAAATATCAACGTTCAGAACCTTGGTGACCTTAAGACGCAGCAGAATGATGTTAACGATGACGATAGCAGGGATGGCGAACACAGCGAACGGAGTTGTCCAGCTGGCGCCTCCCAGTGCCGCAAAGCCAATCTCGGCCACATCGTAACCGGAACCGAGGGCGGTGTAATAGTCCAGCGCGGGCTGAATGGTGCTCAACAAAAAGTTGATGGTAAGTACCACGCCTTGAAAGCCAATGCCGACAAGAAGACCGGCGCGCAGGGCCTGGGCAGGCTTCATTCGGAAAAACAGTCCCAGGACAAAAATGACAACGGGCAGCATAACGGCGGCGCCCATATTAATAAATTCTTTAAAGAACGCAAGTACGATATCCATGAAGTTCATCTCCCAACAATGGCGGGCTTTCTCACTCGCAAAGCGCAACGCAACATGCAGTTACTCGGCCTGGACCTTTTTAAGCAGCTCAACCAAATCCGACTCGCACTTATCTTTGTTAATGCCCGAAATCAGCGGGAAAACGCTCAAAAACGGGCGTTCCAGCGGCTTGCGATAATTGGTCGTTGTACAGACGATGTCGACGTCGTACTGTTTAACGCCGACCTCGCCGATCGTGCCCTTAAAGAGCTGGACGGGAACGCCCGCACGCTCTGCAATTTCTTTAACGGCAGCCTGGGCGACCGTAGAGGTTGCGACACCGCTGCCGCAAGCAACCAAGACTTTAACCGTACTCTTACTCATGATGCACTCCTATCTGACAGGCAAACGATTTGGCATTCGCCGCCATGCAATAAAGTTTGACGGGGGCGCCGGCTAACGTGACCCGTTTCGTTGATATCACTATCGCGCCTTTGCCCCCAAGATTACAGCCCAATAATACGAACCCACCGTCTACCCGTTTTTCGCTATTTGGTTAAACGATCGGTTTGGCACATCGACCCCTACTTGGGGTATGAACGCAGCTCCTCGATAATCTGCGCATATGTACGATCCTTACCGAACAGGCCGGCGTTACCCAGGCAGAAGCCGTCGACGCCTGCTTTCCACAAGTCGCGGACGCTTTCAGCCGAGACACCTCCATCAACCAGAATCTTGTAACCATAATGCTCCTTGGCAGCCACAAGCTTTTCAATCTTTTCATCGACAAATGGAAGTGCTTTCTGGCCGGCAAAACCAGGATTGACGCGCATAACCAGGACGTAATCGCATACGTTAAGCGACTCCTGAATCGTCTCGAATGATGTGCAGGGGCTAATTGCCAGGCTCGATTTAGCACCCAGATCACGGATATGCTGCAGAGTTCGAGTGATCTGGGAATCATTCTCGGAGTGGACGTGGACAATCTGAGCGCCCATCTCGACAAACATATCGATGTACTTGGGCGCGTCCTGAACCATCAAGTGCACATCGCAGACCTTACCGGTGAGCTTGGCTATCGCCTGAACGTCCTGGGGGCCAAGCGCGATGTTGGGGACAAATGTTCCATCCATAATATCCAGATGATACAGGTCAACGCCTGCGGCATCGAGCTCGGCAATCGTCTTCTCAAGATTGGTGTACTCAGCACAATTCATGCAGGCGCCGATAATCTTCTCTCCGTCTTTCCAGTCTGCCGTAGTAGTCATGATTGTTTCCTTTCCATATCTGTTTTCTCGAGAAGGGAACGACCCTCCAGTTTCTTTTTTGGTGATGGTTGAGCGGCGAAGGCAGCGGCAGCAGTCGGTGGCAGCTTTTCGCCTCATATGTATCTTTGCGAGCTCCTATTGCTCACAATCAATGAGGATTTTGCCTTTGACCAGGCCGGGGGTTCGGAACTGGTCAAACGCCTCAGAAATCTTGGCAAGTGGATACTTGTCAAAAATGTGTCCCTCGTCATAGGGGATCATGCCGTTGCGATACGCCTCTGCCGTAAGAGTCCATTCATGTCCCGGGAACGGCGCGGTATATCCAAGCCAAGACCCGGTAAGCGTGAACTCTTTACGGTTGAGCTTCTCCCATTCCGCCACGGTAAAGGTTAGCTCGCGCGTAGGCTTGCCAATCAGACACGCTTGACCCTTGTTGCCCACGATTTCAAAGACCATATGCATGGTTGCATTGGCGCCCGCAGTTTCATAGACATAGTCATATCCGCGGCCGTCGGTAATGGTGGCAACCTGGTCTTTCCAGTCCTCATCCATGGAGTTCACAACGCTTGTGGCGCCCATTTTCTTAGCAAAGTCCAAGCGCTCCGGGATTACATCGAACACCGTAACCTCACGGGCGCCGAAAGCGCGGGCCCACTGTGCCGTAATGATACCGATGGTCCCACCGCCTAAGACAGCGACCGTCTTACCGCCTTTATAGTTCAGGCGTTCAAGGCCGTGGAGCGCAATAGTCGTGGGTTCGATAAGCGCGGCTTGCTCAAAGCTCACGCTTTCGTCGAACTTAACGGCACACATGGCGGGAATGCAGACATATTCCGCAAAGCTACCAAACTGACGCGTACCGATAAAGCTGTAGTGCTTGCAAAGCGAGTAATCGCCGCGCTGGCAGTCCTCGCACTTCATGCAAGGAACGAGTGGTGCACCGGCAACGCGATCTCCAGGATTAAGGCCCTCAACGCCCTCGCCAACGCTCTCGATCGTTCCGGAAAACTCGTGTCCAAGCACGTTGGGATAGTAATGGCATGCGTCGCCCAACACGCGAGGGACATCCGAACCACAGATACCGGAATATTTGACCTTCACCAGAACTTCTCCAGCCCTGGGCTCAGGCTTATCAATTTGTTCATAACGAATGTCGTCCTTAGCATGAACGACGCCCGCCCACATCTTTTCACACATTATCTGCCTCCTTGTCTGAGAGCGCCTCCTATGGCGCTCGCCTTTATTTGACAAGGTCAGATTACGAATGTGGAATTAAATCAAACAGTCCAATGGGCGCGACTGCCGTCTACCCGTTTTGTGCAGGTTGTTTTGTCAAAACAAACCTTTGTCGACGAAACGGAGGCCCACAAGCGCCCGGCATTAGCCCACAAGATTCGTCCGTGCATAATCAGGGTATGATTTAGCCGTTAAAGGCATTGTGACCAATTGTGCTTTTGAAAAGGCGGAAGGACGGCAGATATGGCCGATATTCTTCTCGTACTCGACACACTCATGGAACAAATCGTCGAGATTGCCATTCTGCTCTTCGAATTCATAGAGGCGCATACAGCTGCAGAACAGTCATCTGAGTAGTCATTGGGGACGTTCTTAAACGACTAGTCAAACAAGAACGTCCCCAATGACTACTTGCGACCAGGGCAACGCCGATGTTTTGGCAACGAAAGCGAAAACCCGCCAGAGCGAGCAAGGTGCCTTGAAACAAGGCGGCATTGACCTTCCGGTCATGCCGCCGAAGTTGAAAGGCAGATTGCCGCTCTGGCGGGTTTGCAGCGTCGACCCGTTACGCGGTTTGGTAAAACCGCGTAACCCTAAAGCTCCGTAACTTCAACGTTGTTGAAGATCTCGTCCCAGCGGTCCATGACCAGGTGGCCGGTCTTGGGATCCATGGCGTTGAGCTTGCCGCAGGTATTGGCGGTCTTGAGCACCGTGACGTCGTCGACACCAGCCGCAATGGCATGCGCAAAGCCGGCGATGGTCGAGTCGCCGGAACCCGTCGCGTTCACAGCCGTAATCGCGGGCGTCTTGGCGCGGAACGCGCGACCCTCATGGAAGCCCACCGAACCGGCAGCGCCCATCGAAACGACAACCCAGGGAATACCGTCAAAGCGGCCATCGCCGGCAAGCGCCTCGCGCAGGGCATCGACATCATCGGTCGTAAAGGACGTACCCAGCAGGCCGTTAATCTCGGTCAGGTTGGGCTTTACGAGCTCAGGCTTAGCGTCAGACTCCAGCGCGGCCTCCAGCGATGCACCCGAGGTGTCGAGCAGCACCTTGGCGCCCGCCTCCTCGGCGATCTTGACGAGCTCGGCATAGTAGCCGGCATCGACACCACGCGGCAGCGAGCCCGAAAGCGTCACAACGTCCGCCTTCGCTGCAAGCTCGGCGAACTTGGCCGTAAAGGCCTCGAGCTCGGCCGGGGTGATCTGCGGGCCGCTCTCCAGCAGCTCGGTCTGATTACCCTCGTGCAGGATATTCAGGCAAATGCGCGTCTCGCCGGCAATGGGCACAAAGTCGTTCTTGACGCCATCGGCATCCATAAGCTCGGCCATATAGGCACCCATGTGTCCGCCGAGCAGACCGGTCGCGAGCACATCGTCGCCCAACTGCAGCAGCACACGGCTCACGTTGAGGCCCTTGCCGCCAGCGGTCTTTTCGGGCGTCACACGGTTAACATCGTCGATGATCAACTTGTCGAGCTGATAGCGCGTATCAATCGACGGGTTCATGGTAACGGTCAGAATCATATTGAACTCCTGTTCCGGGGCGGCATGACCCACCCCAAACATACGATAGCTCGTTAAAGGATCTCGATCTCAAAGCCACGGGTGACGGTCTCCCCCGGCTTGGCCACCAGGCAGCCACGCTTGTGCTCCAGGATATCGTCCTCATCGGAGCAGGTGGACAGGCCGCCCCACGGTTCCACGGCCACAAAGTCGCCCTCGGGCTTGCTCCACACAATCAGGTACGGCATATCGGGGAACGTCAGGCGCACGCCCTTGTCCTCGGTTTTCTTGGTCAGCGTAACCACGCGGCTCTCGAGCACGTCAAAGATGGTCTCCGCGAAGTCGAAGAGTTCGTGGGTAAGCGGCAGGTTCTGGCCAATCATGGGGTTCTTGCTGCGACGCTCAACATCAATCAGGCCCGTCGAGGGAACGGCAGTGCAGAGCTCGGCGGCCTCGCGCTGCTCAAAACGGAGCTCGTAGTCGTCATAGGATTCGCCCTCGTCAAGTGGGCACTTAAAGCCGGGGTGACCGCCCACAAAGAACGGCATGTCCTCGGTGCCCTCATTGGTCACCTCGTACGATACGGCCACCTTTTCCGAATCGATCGTGTAACGAGCAACGATTTTAAACGGATACGGGTACTGCTCGAGCAACTCGGCATGGTCGGCAGAGCTTAGGCTCAGCGCGACCATGTTGTCGCTCTGCTCCTCGAGCTTCCACTCCTGTTTGCGAGCAAAGCCGTGACGGGCAAGCTTGACCTCGCGGCCGCCCATGGTCATTGCGTGACCGTCTCGAAGGCCGCCGCAGATCGGGAAACAAATGGGCGCCTGGCCCGACCACACCGCCGGGTCGCCCTGCCACAGGTACTCGCGACCGTTGGCTTTAATCGAAGTGAACGATCCGCCAGCCGTGCTCAGTGCCACACGAATAGAACCGTTATCAAGAACAAACTCCATGGGAATCTTCTCCTTCACATATCATCTCGCACGATCCATTGTGAACGTCGTGCCTTTAGCAGAAAGGTAATGAGGCAGCGCCGCAAACAAAAGAACAATGCACTTCCAGCCCGCTGGGCCAATTGGGCTGATAGAAAACCGGCCCGCGCCCCCTCACAGAAACGCGAGCCGTCAACGGACTAGTTAATTACGCCGAATACCCGCTAATCATGGTATTCGCCGCGGTCCCACTTCTCGAGGAACTCGTCAAAGAAGTGCGGGTCAGCCTGAGCCTCGGCGTCGGCCTTATTGCAGGCATCGATCTTGGCGATCAGGGCATCGTGCTCGGGGGTCTTCTCGTAGGGCTCCTCCAGGAAGGCAAGCATAATATCGGCCATCAGGAACTCGCCGGTGATCTTGCCGCCAAAGCCCACGATGTTGGCGTTGAGCTCACGACGGGCATACAGGGCAGAGGTCATGTCGCGGACCAGGGCGCAGCGGGCGCCGGGAACCTTGTTGACGGCGTTGGTGATGCCAATGCCGGTGCCGCACAGGGCCACGCCAAAGTCGGCCTTGCCGCTGGCAACAGCCTCGCCCACGGCCTTACCGTAGATGGGATAGTGCGTACGGGTGTGGCTGTAGGTGCCGCAGTCGAGCACCTTGTAGCCAGCCTGCTCCAGGCGGTCGGCCAGATAGATCTTCTCGTCCGTAACGATATGGTCGCAACCGATTGCGATGGTCTTCTTCATCAGAACGTCCTTTCGTCTGAATTCACAAGTTGAGGTAGAAGTTCGAGTTCTCGGTGGCTCTCGTTAGGCCATCTTGTTGAGCATGTCGACACGGATCTGGTGACGGCCGCCGGCGTACTGGGCGCGCAGGAACTCGCGGGCGATCTTCTTGGCGACCTCGGTGCCCACAACGCCCGGGCCCATGGTGACCATGCGCGAGCCGTTGTGCTCGCGGGTCATGTAGGCGGAACGCTCGTCGGAAATGTTGGCGACGACCATGCCCTTGATCTTGACGGCGGCCATATAGGAGCCGACGCCGTACTTATCAAATGCGAAGCCCTGGGAATCCTTGTGCTCCAACAGGTCCTTGGCAACGGCGGTCGCGGAATCGACAAAGTCCGCGGCAGGGGTCTCGGAATAGTCGACGACCTCGTGACCGTCGGCGATGAGCATCTCCTTGATGGACTCCTTCATCGACATACCGTCGGCATCGGAAGCGATTACAACCCTCATGACATCCTCCTTGAGAGATACGCAGGTGCGTAGTTTCTGTTTGGAAGTGTTGAATCGCGTTCAGGTCCGGGCATCTGAATATGCGGTTCTTCACTGTTCATGTTTATTTGAACACATTCAAACAGTAACTGCAACAACTTTTTGTTTATCTTTGTTCTTTTTTGAACAAATACCGTTCGCGGATGATTGACGACCGTTTGGGCCGGGCGCGGACGTAGCGACCATGTATTCAACAAACAAAAGGGCGGCCGAGAACGTGTCTCGGCCGCCCTTCGGCAGTATGCCCCGGTATATACAGCTGTTTTAGCTACTCGGACTGCCCACCCTTTTTGGCGTGCTTGGAAGGAGCACTCAAGAAACGACCCGTCAAATAGTTCGCTGGACCGGAGATATCGATCCCCAGCAGGGTGTGCCCCAGCCACAAAAACGCCGCGAGTACCAGCAATGGGATCACGCATGAGGTCACGATCATCACGATGACGCCTTCGATCAGATCGGTCACCTGCTGCACGATCTCGTCGGTCATCTGCTTGGCACCACTGGTTACCGACGTGACCAGGCTCGAGGCACCGTCAGCAAGCTGCTCAAGCACGTTCTTGGACTCTGTGGACTCGGTCTTTTTCTTGCTTGCTTTGGAGCTTCCGCTATCTGCCGCACCCGCAGCGTCGGCCGCCTTCTGCTCGGCCGCCTCGATGCTCACTCGATACGTTTCGTCGACCTTTTGCGACACCCATACGCTTGCAGGTACCAAGGCCATTCCGATCATGGAGACCACCAGCACGCGAGTCGCCACGCGGCGCAGGACGGCGCTCGTACTCCAGCGCCCGTGAATGCCGAGCGACACCGCAAAGAGCACCAGCGCAAACGGGATCAGGATGCCCAAGCCAACCGACCATAAAATCGTGAGCAAATATTTCTCGAGGTATAGTACGGCAAGCACGATACCAAGGTTGCCTGAAAGCTGAGCGAGCTGCTCGGCAACCGGCGTTCCCGTATCACCCGGCAGCGCGGTTATACCCGCAGATAGAGCAACGCACGAGGTCGTGAGCGCCAAAACGTTACCTTTCTTTTGATCGATGACCTCGATGGTGGAGTCCCAAGTTTTGGTATCGGCGAAATGCGGACGAGCTACAAAGCCCGACAGCAGCGCCAATACCACGAGCGCAATGATAAAGCCAATCTGCAGCTTTTTGTTTGCGCACACGACATCGGACAGGCTGGGCTGCAGCTCGGTTACCGTCGTATGCTCGGTTATCTGGACAGGACGCCCATGAGCCATCTCGTGCGCATCTTTCTTTTGAATCGATCCATTGTCCGGCATTTGGATACCTCCTCATTCCGGCGTTTAATGCGAAAGGAAGTATACCCACCGAGCAAAAATCGAACGGGAGGACAACGGTGCGCACCAAGACTGTCCCCAATGACTAGTCGTTTAAAAACGTCCCCAATGACTATCTCGGGATGAGTTGCGGTGGAATAGGGATTGTTTTGTGCCCGCCGGCCCCTATTCAGTCCCTATTTCACCGCAACTTGGAGGAGGACAGAAAAAGCCCTGCCGCGGGTAGCGGCAGGGCTTTTGGAAGGGGACTTGGTTGTGAGGGCTCGTTAGGCGAGCTTGGCCTCGAGCTCGGCGATGCGCTTATAGGCATCGATGGTAAAGCGGGTCTGCTTCTCCAGGATCATGGTGGTCATGAGAGTATCCTGAGCATGGGCCATGATGAAGGTCATCTCCATCTCGCCGCCGCCGGCCTCCTGCGAAAGCAGCTTGGTCTGCGTGTCGTGAGCGCCGATAAGTGCATCGCTGGCATCCTTGTGCAGCTGCTCGGCCTTCTCAAAGTCACCCTCGCGAGCAGCATCGAGCGCTGCAAGCAGATCGGTCTGGGCGTCACCCGCGTATGCGACGATCTCGAATCCAACCATCGAGATTTCTTCTTTGGTTGCCATGTTGCGTTCCTTTCACGTATGAACCAATGGAGAGCATCGCGTCCGGGCATACGCGCTGCGCTGTGTATGACAGAAACAATAACATTCAAACAAAAAGGAACAATGCAAACCGTTATTTCGAGCCGTGAACGGTCTTTTTTCGTCCGTGAACGGTTTCCAAACCATTTCGAACAATATCAAACATGATTAGCGGAAACCCAAACAGGACCGCACCCTAACGCAAATCGCGTACCGTATCGCCCTCCACGAGCACGCCGGGGATCAGCATGTGCTCCACGCCAGACACAACGCCCTCGGCGCCGGCGATCTTGTCGACCGCCCACATGCCGACGCGCCTGTTGTCAAAGCGCACGGTGGCCAGGCGACGATCGGGCACGATGTCGCCCAGACTGTCATCAACACCCACCACACTCACGTCCTCGGGCACGTGCTTTCCGCGCGACTCGAGTCCGCGAATGCAGCCGTAGGCCATGGCGTCGTTAGAAGCATAAATGGCCGTACAGGTCGGATCGTCCGCCAGAGCCTGACCGGCAGCATATCCACTCTGCGCTGTCCAGTCGCCGCGCACGAGCTGCGGTGGCTCGATGCCATGCGCACGCAATGTCTCGCGCCAGCCTTCCTCGCGCCGCATGCCCGAAAGCGAGCGCTCGGGACACGAGATAAAGTGCACGGTCTTGTGCCCCTGCCCCAGCAAGTACTCGACCACTTGGCGCGAGCAATCGAACTGGTCGTTATCGACCGTTGAACAGAGCGGGTGCTCCAGCATGGTAACGAGCACCGTCTGCATACCGGGCAGCGGCTCAAAGGTGCCAAAGTCCGCCGGCATGCGGTTCATAATCACAACCATGCCGTCCACCGGCAGTGCGCTCATGCGCGACGATGCGCCCTCGAGGGTATACGGATGCCCGTCTACTTTAGTGAGAGTGATGGCATAGCCGTGCTTATCGGCGGCGGCGGCAAAGCCCTCCATACGGTCGAGGTTGCCGGTGCCGGTAATATTGAACATGGCGACGCCGACGGTCTTAAACTTACCGCGACGCAGCGATCGACCGGCAAAATTGGGGCGATACCCCAGCTCGCGCATGGCGGCACGCACGCGCTCCTTGGTCTCGGGGCGCACGCTGGGCGAATCGTGAACGGTGCGCGAGACCGTCTGTTCCGAGACGCCCGCGAGACGCGCCACATCCTTAACGGATACCGATTTTTTAACAGCGGCCATAGGTCGATCTTTCTATGTCAACGATGCCATTGGTGACACCCTACGCAGTCATTTTTAACGCCTTCAAGTATATCCAACGCCTCCCCCACCATACGCTCACCACCCAAAACCTACCGTTCACCGACATTTTTGCTTCCCCGAACAGCTTTTGTCGACCAAATGTTAACGTTGCCATTGTGCAAACACAGAGCCACCGGGCGGCTCAAACGTTTACGCGCAAGGAATCGACGGTCCACAGGCACAGGGGCCATCGGTTCGCGTCTTATTTTGTGTCGCAAAATGGCAACGTCAACATTTTGGCAACCAAACGTCAAAAGCTACCATCGTTGCCAACCCACCGACTCTTAGGAGCTTTGCATGGAGCAACTCATCGCCATCATCGAAAAGGGGCAGCCCTTTTTCAACGCGATCGCCCGCAACAAGTACCTCAAGGCGATCCGCGACGGTTTTATCTCCGTCATCCCCATCATTATCTTCTCGTCCATCTTCTGCCTGGTAGCCTCGGTTCCCAATATCTGGGGTTTCTACTGGCCCGATGACATCAACAACGCCCTATGGAAGTGCTACAACTACTCCATGGGCATCCTGGCCATCGCCTGTGCCGCCACCACGGCCAAGCACTTCGCCGACGCTCAGAACCGCGATCTGCCCAAGAACAACCAGATCAACTTCATCTCGTGCATGTGCGCGGCCATCATCGGCTTCTTGCTCCTTTCGAGCGACACGATCGCCACGGACGCTGCCAGCGGCTTCAACACCACCTACCTTGGTTCCAAAGGCCTGCTGACCGCCTTTATCGCTGCGTTTGTGACCGGCATCATCTACAAGTTCTTCATTAAGCGCAACATCACCGTCAAGATGCCCGAGCAGGTTCCGCCCAACATCTCGCAGACCTTTAAGGACATCATCCCCTTCTCCGTCTGCATCACCGTCTTTTGGGTCTTTGACATAGCCTTCCGCGCTGCTTTTGGCTTCTGCTTTGCCCAGGGCGTCATCCAGGTGTTCCAGCCCCTGTTCACCGCTGCCGACGGCTACATCGGCCTCGCTGTGATCTACGGCGCTATGAGCCTCTTCTGGTTCGTGGGCGTCCACGGCCCCTCGATCGTCGAGCCCGCCATCGCCGCCGCCCTCGTTGCCAACATGACCGACAACCTGGCTGCGTTCCAGGCCGGCCAGCACGCTTCCGCTGTCCTGACCCAGGGTGCCCAGTACTTCGTCGTCTGCATGGGCGGCACCGGCGCCACGCTCGTCCTGGTCTTTATGTTCTGCTTCCTGGCCAAGTCTCAGGAGATGCGCGCCGTCGGTAAGGCCGCCATCGTCCCCGTCTGCTTTGCCGTCAACGAGCCGCTGCTGTTCGCCGCGCCCATCGTGCTCAACCCCGTCTTCTTTGTCCCGTTTGTCTTTGCCCCGATCGCCAACATCTGGATCCTCAAGATCTTTATCGACTTCTTGGGCATGAACGGCTTTATGTACACCCTGCCCTGGACCGTCCCCGGCCCCATCGGCACCATCATGGGCCTGGGCTTCCAGCCGCTCGCTTTTGTGATGCTCGCCCTTATCCTGGTCGTCGACTTCGTTCTGTACTACCCGTTCTTCCGTGCCTATGACGCCCAGAAGTGCGCCGAGGAGGCCGAGATCTCCCAGGAGGAGCTCGCCGCCAAGAACGCCGAGAAGGCCGCCAAGCTCAACGATGCCTTCCAGGGCAAGGCTGACGCCAAGAGCGTTGCCGCCGGCGCTGCTGCCGAGGCCGTGAAGGCCGACTCCCCCGCCGCTTCCGCAGCACCCGCTGCCGAGACAACGACCGCCAGCGACCTCAACGGCAAGCGCGTGCTCGTGCTCTGCCAGGGCGGCGGAACCTCGGGCCTGCTCGCCAACGCGCTGGCCAAGGCCGCCAAGGAGCGCGGCATTAACCTCGAGACCGCTGCCGAGGCCTATGGCAACCACGTGGACATGCTCCCCGACTTTGACCTGGTCGTCCTGGCCCCGCAGGCCGCAAGCTACCTGGCCGACCTGCAGAAGGACTGTGAGCGCGTGGGCAACAAGTGCGTCGCCTGCCGTGGCAAGCAGTACATCGAGCTCTCCCAGAACGGCGATAAGTCTCTCGCCTTCGTCTCCGAGCAACTCTCGAAGTAAGTAACGCTCAGGGCCAGCCGACCATCCAAGACCGGCTGGCCCTTCGATTTAGACGATTGGATCATCATGTCCGTTAATCCTGCTAGCGTCACCAACCCGCCCGCGCAGTTTCCCGAGGACTTTGTCTTTGGCGGCGCCACCGCTGCCTACCAGGTAGAGGGCGAGACCCGCACTCACGGTAAGGGCAAGGTTGCCTGGGACGACTTTCTGGAGGCCCAGGGGCGCTTCTCCCCCGACCCCGCTTCGGACTTCTACAACCAGTACCCCGTCGACCTGGAGCTGTGCGAGGAGTTCGGCATCAACGGCATTCGCCTCTCCATCGCCTGGAGCCGCATCTTCCCCAACGGCACCGGCGAAATCAACCCCGAGGGCGTCCAGTTCTACCACGATCTCTTCGCCGAGTGCCACAAGCACCACGTTGAGCCGTTCGTCACGCTGCATCACTTTGACACGCCGCTTCCCCTCTTTGAGAAGGGCGACTTCCTCAACCGCGAGACCATCGACGCCTTTGTGGACTTTGCCACCTTCTGCTTTAAGGAGTACGCCGACCAGGTGACCTACTGGTTCACCTTTAACGAGATCTGGGCCGACGCCTCCAACACCTACATCGAGGGCACCTTCCCCGGTGGCGTCAAGGCGCATCTGGCCGAGGCCTTCCAGTGCGAGCACAACATGATGCTCGCCCACGCCAAGGCCGTGCTGGCCTTCCACAACGGCGGCTTTAAGGGCAAGATCGGCGTCATCCAGTCGCTGGAGTTTAAGTACCCGCTCAACGAGAACGACCCCGCCGACATCAAGGCCGCCAACAACGAGCACGTGCTGCAAAACCAGTTCTTGCTCGACGCCACCTTCCGCGGCGACTACGCGCCCGACACCCTCGAGTGCGCCAACCGCCTGGCCGCCGTCTCGGGCAGCACCATCGAGATCTTGGACGAGGATCTGGAAATCATGCGCGAGGCCGCGCTCTACAACGACTACCTGGGCGTTAACAACTACCAGTGCCGATTCTTGAAGGCCTACGATGGCGAAAACGACCTGCACCACAACGGTACGGGAGAGAAGGGCACCGGCCGCTGGCGCGTTAAGGGCATTGGCGAGCATGTGAACAAGCCTGGCATCCCCACCACCGACTGGGACTGGATCATCTATCCCGAGGGCCTGTTCGATCTGCTCGTCTACATTAAACAGCGCTACCCCAACTACAAGCAGATCTTCATCACCGAGAACGGCATGGGCTACAAGGACCCCTACAAGGACGGTTTTGTGGACGACCAGCCGCGCATCGACTACATCGAGCAGCACCTGCGTTGGCTGCTCAAGGCCATGGAGGTGGGCGTCAACGTGGGCGGCTACTTCCTGTGGAGCCTGCAGGATCAGTTCTCCTGGACCAATGGCTACAACAAGCGTTACGGCTTCTTTTACGTTGACTTTGAAACCCAGAAGCGCACGCCCAAGGCAAGCGCCTACTGGTACAAGCACGTGGCGCAGACCCGTCGTCTGGACTAGTGGCTGGCGGGGTTGCCCGCTCACACAACCTGTCCCCATTTCTCAGCCGGGGGCGGCACGTCACACGGCGCGCCGCCCCCGGTCTTTTTGTTTTTGGGCTGGTCGGGAGCCGTTTGTCTCGATCTGTAACATCTAGCCGAGTTTTTTGGTCCTAGCTGTTACAGATTGAGACGAACAGGATTGCTCTTTCCGAAGAATCTAAATCTGTAACACGTAGCCCGCTTTTGACCGTCTACCTGTTACAAATCGAGACAAACGGAGTAGGACCTAACCCCGTATGTCCCTAACAGTCGAGCGTTCGACCAGCGTACTCGGCACATGAATCGCCTCGATAGACGAGCTCTCTCCAATCGCCGCCTCAACCGCAAGCTTACCGACACCGCGCAAATCAAATCGCAGCGTCGTCAGCCGATTGTGAGGAACAAGTCCCTCGAGTGCGTCGTCGATACCAACCACGCTCACGTCGTCGGGCACGGACAGGCCCGCGTTCTCGAGCGCGGCGATAACGCCCAGCGCCATCTGGTCATTTGCCGCAAGCACGGCAGTCGGCGCCTGCGACCCGCCGGCAAGCACCTCGGCCGCAATCCGCTCGCCCATGGCGTACCCACTGTCCGCACTCCAATCGCCACGCAGCATCGGAGCGGCATCGACATGAGCACGACCCAGCGTATCGCGCCAACCGGCCTCACGAAAACGCGAGGAAATCGAGTTTTCCGGACCCGCCACAAACCGCATATTCGAGTGACCATGTTCCAGCAGATAATTGGTCAACAGCTCGCACGAACCATACTGGTCGGAGTCGATCGTCGTGCAGCGCGGATGCGCATACATGGACAGGATGACCGTTCGCACTCCCGGCTGGGGAACAAACTCCTCAAAATCGGGAGCCATGCGGTTCATGTTGAGAATCATGCCGTCGACGGGTCGCTCGACCATGCGGCGCGAGGCATCGGCAAGTGTATAGGGCTTGTCGCCGCCCATCTCGATCATAGTGACGGCAAAATCGTGCTCGCGCGCCGCTTGCATGATACCCTCGAGCGTCGCCAGGTTACCGACACGTGTGATGTTGTACATGCACAGGCCAATAGAACGATACGACCCGCCGCGCAACGCCGCTCCAGCAAAATTGGGACGAAAGCCCAGCTCTTCCATGGCGGCCAGCACACGCTTGCGCGTCTTTTCCGTCACGTTGGGCATACCGTTGACAACGCGAGACACAGTCTGGCGGCTCACGCCAGCGAGCGCCGCAACCTCTGCCGCGCTCGCCGAATGACCATTCCTTGTCTGCTGAGCCATGCCTTCCACGCTAACCTGCTTCCCAACTATTCCCCGCGCCCATGGCGCATCGTACATACATCGATAACGTGCTCATGATACCCGAGCCATATACCACAACATGAAAACTTCTGTCAATCAAAACCGCTTACCGAACAAATACAACCGTTCGCGGCTGTTTGAAGTTGTTTTGTTTCTATACATCCCAGCCGGATGTTAACGTGCTCATTGTCAAATGTTCACGTGCTCATTTTGGTTCTAATCATTTTAAGATAGTGTTTATCGGGCTTTTTCACCGCTGAACGCTAACCAGGGAGCCTCCTGAGCGCAAACGCACAATATCGAACAGCGAGACGAGAGGGTGTATGCATATGTCTTTGCTAAACCGCGTACAGCAGCTGCCGAAGGGCTTTGTTTGGGGCGCCGCAACCGCCGCGTACCAAACGGAAGGTTCCACGAAGGTGGCAGGCAAGGGTAAGACCATGTGGGACGATTACCTTGTCGCCCAGGGTCGCTTTTTGCCCGACCCGGCCAGTGATTTCTACAACCGCTACGAGGAGGATATCCGCCTTTCTGCCGAGCATGGACTCAACGCCATCCGTGTGTCCATCGCCTGGACCCGCATCTTCCCCAACGGCGACGATGCCGAGCCCCTCGCCGAGGGCGTTAAGCACTACCACGAGCTGTTCGCCTGCTGCAAAAAGTATGGCGTCGAGCCCTATGTGTCCCTGCATCACTTTGACTCCCCCGCCGCCCTGTTCAACCAGGGCGACTGGCTCAACCGCAAGACCGTCGACGCCTATGTGCGCTATGCCGAGTTCTGCTTCCGCGAGTTCCGCGAGGTCAAGAATTGGTTCACCATCAACGAGCTCATCAGCCTCTCGCACTCCCAATACATCCAAGGCAACTTCCCGCCCAACCATCACTTTGATGTGACGAGCGGCATCCAGAGCCAGCACAACGAGCTCGTTGCCCACGCCCGCGCCGTCAACCTGTATAAGGATCTTGACGAGACCGAGCACCTGGGCGGACGCATTGGCATGGTCAACGTCCTGACGCCGGCATATCCTGCCACAGACTCGCCCGCCGACCAGCACGCCGCCGACCTGTACAACGCCTTCTACACCGACTTCATCATGGACGGCGCCTTCCTGGGTCACTACTCCGCGCGCACCCTCTCACTCATCAACGAGATTCTGCGTGCCAACAACGCCACGCTTACGGTTGAGGACAGCGACATGGAGGAGCTCGCCAAGGCGGCGCCCCGCAACGATATGTTCGGCCTCAACTACTATCAGTCGGCGTTTATCGCCGCCTACGATGGCGAGTCCACCAACAGCTTTAACGGCACCGGAGACAAGGGCACCTCGTGCTTTAAGTTTAAGGGCGTCGGGCAGCAGGTCGATATGCCGGGTATCCCCACCACCGACTGGGATTGGCTCATCTACCCGCAAGGCCTCTACGACACGCTCAAGCACATCAGCGCCACCTATCCCAACCTCCCCGTCATCTATATCACCGAAAACGGCCTGGGCCACAAGGACCCCGAGCCCGACGCAAACGGCATCGTCGCCGATCCCGAGCGCATCGACTTTGTCGACCAGCACATGGAGAAGGTGCTCCAGGCGCGCGCCGAGGGCGTCGACGTCCAGGGCTACTTTATCTGGAGCCTGCAGGACCAGTTCTCGTGGGCCAATGGCTATAACAAGCGCTACGGCCTGTTCTACATCGACTTCGACACGCAAAAACGCTACATCAAGCAGTCGGCACTCTGGTACAAGGAGCTCGCCGACACTATGGCGGACGCGCAGTAGCGCATCGCCTCGCTTTCCCCCGAGAAGGGAGCGGCCCTATGCGATACAAACCCAGCCGCTCCCCTCTCTCCCCCTGGGACCGGCCCCGCCTGCACCCGGGCTTTTAGCAAGCGGGAGACCATATAGGTTTTCAACGTCCATGCCATTAAGATTTCATGCAAAGAGGAGCGTGAACTATGGAATCGATCGTTAAGTTCTTGGAGAAAGGTCAGCCGTACTTCGACAAGGTCTCTAAGAACATCTACCTTCAGGCCATTAAAGACGGCTTTTTGGCAGCAATGCCCATTATCCTGTCTTCTTCTGTCTTCCTGCTTATTTCGACCCTGCCGGGCGTTGTCGCCACGGTCGGCGGCTTTACGCTGCCCGACTGGTGGAACGTCGACGTCGTGAACTTCTGCAACAAGGTTTACAACTTCACGATGGGCGTCGTGGGCATCATGGTCGCCGGCACCACCGCAAGCGCGCTGACCGGCTCCAAGAACCGCCGCATGCCTGCCGGCAAGGCCATCAACGCCACGAGCACCATGGTCGCCGCCATGTGCGCTATGCTCATCTTGGCCGTTACCCAGACGAGTGCCAAGATCGACGGCGCCGATGTCTCGGTGTTCTTTACCGACAACATGGGCACCAAGGGCCTGCTGAGCTCCTTTGTCGCCGCATTTGCCACGGTCAACATCTATGCCTTCTGCATTAAGCGAGACATCACCATCAAGCTGCCCAAAGAAGTCCCCGGCGCCATCGCCCAGAACTTCCGCGACATCTTCGCCTTCAGCTTCTCCATCCTGTTTGTCGCCGTCATCGACGTTATCTGCCGCACCTGCTTGGCCGTCCCGTTTGCCAACGTCATCTCCACGCTGGTGAGCCCGCTGTTCGCCGCTGCCGATTCCTACGCCGGCCTCGCCCTCATCTGGTTCATGATCCCGCTGTTCTGGTTCATGGGCATCCACGGCCCCTCGGTCGTTAAGCCTGCCCTCAACGCCGCGCTGTTTGGCAACATCACCACCAACCTCGCCACGCTGCAGGCCGGCGGTCACCCCGCCCTCGCCCTGACCGAAAACTTCGGTAACTACATCGGCGAACTCGGCGGCACCGGCGCCACGTTCATTGTCCCGATCATCTTCCTGCTCTTTATGCGCTCCAAGCAGCTCAAGGCCGTCGGCAAAGCCTCTGTCGTGCCCGTGATGTTCGCCGTCAACGAGCCGCTGCTGTTCGCCGCGCCCATCATCCTCAACCCGTACTTCCTGATCCCGTTCCTGTTTGCCCCCGTGGCCAACGTCCTCATTGGTAAGTTCTTCATCGACTTTTTGGGCATGAACGGCTTTATCTATGCCATGCCGTGGGCACTCCCCGGACCGATCGGCACCTTCATCGACACCAACTTCCAGCCGATCTCTCTGGTCCTGGTTGTCGTCCTGCTGGTCGTTGACTTCTTGATCTACTACCCGTTCTGCAAGGCCTACGACAACGTCCTGTGCAAGCAGGAGGCCGAGACCCTGGCCGAAGAAGAGGCCGAGGAGACCAAGGCCGTCAAGACCGCTGCCGCCCCCGCCGTTGAGGCTCCTGTTGTCGAGACCGCTTCTGCCACTGAGGCCTCCGCAGCTCCGTCCGCCCTTAAGGGCAAGGATCTGAGGGTTCTGGTTCTGTGCGCTGGCGCCGGCACCTCTGCACTGCTCGCCAACGCGCTTAAGGAAGGCGCCGACGAGCTGGGCATCGACATTACCGCCAACGCCGGTGCCTACGGCAGCCACTACGCCATCATGGACCAGTACAACGTCATCGTCCTGGCTCCGCAGGTTCGCACCTATTACAACGAGATGAAGGCCGACACCGACCGCCTGGGCATCACGCTGCTGTCGCCCAAGGGCAAACAGTACATCGACCTCACTAAGGATCCCAAGGGTGCCGTCGCCTGGATCGAGGAAAACCTCGAGGCATAAGACGCTGACACCACCTGCCGCTTGCAGACAATAAATGGCCCGTGCATCGATGTGTGATGCGCGGGCCATTTTGTTTAGACCGCACCCGTCCTCCTGTTCATCTCAATCTGTAACATCTAGCCGAGTTTTTCGGTCCTAGCTGTTACAGATCGAGATGAGCGCACAGGCCAAGCCGAAAATCTCAATCTGTAACATGTAGACCACTTTTGACCGTCTAGTTGTTACAGATCGAGACAAACGGAATAGGCCGAGCACGTCTACGCCCGCAAGTCCTTTACGCTGGAACGCTCGACCAACACGCCCGAGACGAGCGTACGGCTTCTGGAGCTCGGAGCTTCCAGACCCGCGACGACCTCGTTGAGCGCACGGACGCCCAGCTCGCGGTGGCGAAACTTCACCGACGTCAGAATCGAGTTGGGAATCGTCTTATAGAGCTCATCGTCGAAGCCGATCACGGACACATCATTGGGCACACTGAGCCCTTTGTCACGTAGAGCCATCATCACGCCGTTTGCCATGCAGTCGTTAGCAGCGAGGACCGCCGTGCAATCGGGCTTATCGGCAAGCACAAGGCCCGCGGCATAGCCACTATCCGCATTCCAATCGCCTTGCAGAGGCTCGGGCGGCTCAATGCCACGCGCCTCGAGTGCCGCACGCCAACCTTTCATACGGCACTGGCTCGACAACGACTCTTTCTTACCAGAGACGAAGTACACGTTTTTATGCCCGTGGTTCAAGAAGTACTCGCACGCCATGCGCGCGCCGCCCTCTTGGTCGTCACTGACGGTAGAGCAGGTAGGATGTTCCATCGGTGTGATAATCACCGTCTTGAGGTCTTTCGGTGCCTCAAAAGTATCAAAGTCATCGACCATCTGACGCAGGTTGAAGATCATGCCATCAACAGGCAGCTGCGACATCCTACGCGCCGCTTCGGCAAGGGTCATCTTCTCCCCCGCCCGCTTTTTGATCATCGTGAGCGCAAAGCCGCGTTCTTCGGCGGCATCTGCGATACCGTCAATCATGTCCACGGCACCGCCCGACAAGTGGAACAGCACCACGCCAATGCACCCGTAACGGCCCAACTTGAGCGAACGCGCGGCAAAGTTGGCTCGAAACCCGAGCGCCTCCATGGCCGAATGAACCTTATCGCGTGTCGACTCTCGCACGCTATCGGGCTCGTTAATCACGCGCGAAACCGTCTTGAGAGAAACACCAGCGGCAATCGCCACATCATTCATTGAGACATTTTTCTTGTCCATCGTTGCCACTGCTTCTCCAGTCGGTTTTACATCGCTTGTTTTTGCGTTCTAGCATACACTACCTGCCTGACTGATAAATCAACCGTTTACCGAACAATATCGACCGCTCACCCGTATATCCTTGTTGCTCTTCCAAAAATGTCTTACGTTGTCATTAACGAAATGACAACGTTGTCATTTCGCAATGCCTTCCTTAAGCAGGAAGGTTTCCGGGCAGTCCTGACCATCCATCGACGACCAGTTCCATCCACATGCATCGCGCATCAAGTAGCAAAGGAGCTCTATGGACGCCATCGTAAAGATGCTCGAAAAGCATCAACCGTTCTTCGAGAAGATCTCGAGAAACATCTACCTCCAGGCCATCAAAGACGGATTCCTTGGGTGCATGCCCATCGTCCTTACCTCTTCGATCTTTCTGCTGATCGCCACCCTTCCCGGCGTAGTTGGAATCACGTTGCCCCAGCCGCTCATCGACTGGTGCAACAAGCTGTACAACTTCACCATGGGCGTCATGGGCATCATGGTTGCCGGCACCACCGCCAAGAACTTTACGGCTTCCATGAACCGTCGCATGCCCGCCGGCAAGGTGCTCAACGACGGCTCCACCATGGTTGCCGCCCAGTGCAGCATGCTGCTGCTCGCTGTTACGCAGTTCACCACCAAGTTCAACGGCTCCGAGCTTTCTGTCTTCGATTGCACCAGCATGGGTACGCGCGGTCTGTTCTCGGCCTATATCGCCGCGTTCATTACCGTGTGGGTCTATAAGTTCTGCGTCTCGCGCGATCTGACCATTAAGCTGCCCAAGGAGGTTCCGGGCGCCATCGCACAGAACTTCCGCGACATCATCCCCTTCGGTGGCGCTGTCATCATTTGCGGCATCATCGATGTGGTTGTGCGCAACCTCATGGGCGTTCCGTTCTCCGAGCTGCTTATCAAACTGCTCTCCCCGCTCTTCACTGCGGCAGAGACCTACCCCGGACTCATCCTTATTCAGGCAGCCACCGCGTTCTTCTGGTTCATCGGTGTCCACGGCCCTTCGATTGTCCAGCCGGGCATCGACCCCATCCGTCTTGCCAACCAGGCCGAGAACCTGCAGGTTCTGCTGGCCGGTGGCCACCCCGCCCACTCCCTCACCTTTAACATGTCGCTCGTGGGTGAGTTCGGCGGCACCGGCGCCACGTTCATCGTTCCGCTTCTGCTGATTCTCTTTATGAAGTCCAAGCAGCTCAAAGCCGTCGGTAAGGCCTCGATTGTTCCTGTTGCCTTCGCCGTCAACGAACCGCTGCTCTTTGGCGCGCCCATGATCCTCAACCCCTACATGCTCATCCCCTTTGTTGCCGCCGGCTGCGTCAACGTAAGTGTTGCCAAGTTCTTTATCGACAACGTGGGCATGAACGGCTTCTCCTTCGTGGTGCCTTGGGCTACCCCTGCCCCCATCGGCATCTTCATCACCACGAACTTCCAGCTTATCGCCCTGGTATTTGTCGCGATCATCATCTTGCTGGACGCCATCATCTACCTGCCGTTCTTGAAGGCATACGATAAGCTGCTCTGCGACCAGGAAGCCGAGCGCGCCGCCGAGCTGGGTCTCGAGTCCGATGGTGCTGCCACCATCGCCGCCAGCACCTCTGCGCCCGCTGTCGAGCAGGCCACCGCTGCCGTCGAGCCGACCGCCGCTGCCGCTGACAGCAAGCCTGTCGCCGATCAGCCCGAGCCCGCTGCCGATGCATCCGCTAAGAAGGATGTCGACGGTCTGAAGGTCCTCGTCCTGTGCGCCGGCGCCGGCACCTCTGCCATGCTTGCCAACGCCATCAAGGAAGGTGCCGCGCAGACCGGAGAGAACATCGCTTCCTCCGCAGGCGCCTATGGCCAGCACACTGCCATCATGGATCAGTACGACGTTATCGTGCTTGCCCCGCAGGTCCGTAGCTACTACAACGACATGAAGGCCGACACCGATCGCCTGGGCATTAAGCTGCTCGCCCCGCGCGGTAAGGAATATATCGACCTTACTCGTGACCCCGCTGGCGCCATCAAGTGGCTCCGCGAGAACCTCGACTAGGTTCCTCCCTCTGTTGGTGCCCGGATCCCCAGTTCGGGCACCTCTCCCTATTCGAATCCCACAGAAAGGATGACTCATGACCAACCCCATGCAGTTCCCCGACGGCTTTGTGTTTGGCGGCGCCACCGCCGCTTACCAGGTTGAGGGCGAGACCCGCACGCACGGCAAGGGCAAAGTGCCCTGGGACGATTTCCTGGCAGCTCAGGGTCGCTTCTCCCCCGATCCCGCAAGCGATTTCTACAACAAGTACCCGGTCGATATCGACCTGTGCCAGCGCTTCGGCATCAACGGTATCCGCGTCTCCATCGCTTGGAGCCGCATCTTCCCCAGTGGCACCGGTGAGATTAACCCCGAGGGCGTCGCTTTCTATCACGAGCTTTTCGCCACCTGCAACAAAGCTGGCGTTATCCCCTATGTCACGCTCGATCACTTCGATACGCCCGAGGCCTTTTACCAGAACGGCGGCGAGGGTTTCCTGACGCGCACGACGATCGATGCCTTTGTCGAGTACGCCAAGTTCTGCTTTGCCGAGTTCACCGAGGTCAAGCACTGGTTTACCTTTAACGAGATTCCCGCAACCGCCGAGGGCAGCTTTATCGTCGGCAACTGGCCGCACGGCGAGAAGTATCGCCTGGACAAGGCCTTCCAGCTCATGCACAACATGATGGTGGCCCACGCCAAGGCTGTCGTCGCTTTCCATGAGGGCGGCTTTGAGGGCGAGATCGGCATCGTCCAGAACCTGGAGCCCAAGTATCCCCTCGACCCCAACAACGCCGCCGACTGCGAGGCAGCTCGCATGGCCGACGTCATCAACAACCGCTGGGTACTCGACGCCACCTTCCGCGGCCACTATGCAGCCGATACCATGGAGGCTGCAACCAAGCTGGCCCATATCGCCGGCGGCGAGCTCGACGTCCGCGACGAGGACATCGCCGCGCTGACCGCCGCGCTCCCCTACAACGATTGCCTGGGCGTCAACACCTACAAGTGCCAGTTCCTGCGTGCCGCCGAGGGCGAAAACGACATCAACCACAATGGCACCGGCGACAAGGGCTCCTCGCGCTGGTTCCTCAAGGGCGTGGGCGAGTCATGCGTGCGCGAAGGCGTACCCACCACCGATTGGGACTGGATCATCTATCCCGAGGGCCTCTACGACCTGCTGCTGCGCATTAAGAACGATTACCCCAACTACAAGAAGATCTACATCACCGAGAACGGCATGGGCTATAAGGACGACTTTGAGGACGGCTTTATCGACGATGCCCCTCGCATCGACTATATGCGTCAGCATCTCGCGTGGATCCTCAAGGCAATCGACGGCGGCGTGAACGTCGACGGTTACTTTGTGTGGTCGCTGCAGGACCAGTTCTCCTGGACCAACGGCTATAACAAGCGCTATGGCCTGTTCTACATCGACTTTGAGACCCAGAAGCGCTATCCCAAGGCGAGCGCGTACTGGTACAAGAACGTCGCGGAGACCGGCCTGCTCATGGCCTAGTTTCCGCCGCATACCCCCTGTCGGCCGCATACGAATCCCTCCACGGGTTCGCATGCGGCCTTTTTGTTTTTGGTGGGCCCGAGCGGATCATTCGTCTCGATCTGTAACATCTAGCAGGGATTTTCGGTCTTAAATGTTACAGATCGAGACAAACAGGAGTCCGGTCAAAAAATCTCAATCTGTAACACGTAGCCCACTTTCGACCGTCTACCTGTTACAGATCAAGACAATAAGATAGTCAAATCCGAACTTTCCAAGCAGTTATGAAGCATGGTTTCTAGTTTTCGGTATCACGAACATACTTTCGGTATCATTTAATGGTATTATGATATCGAAAGTATGTTCGTGATACCGAAAGGAGCCGCATGCGCCAGTTCGATTACACCACAGTCCCAGCGGAACTCGAAGCAACTCCAATCACCAACCTCCTCCTCTCGATACGCGAGCATAAAGGCCGACAGCTTGCTCTGAGTCAAGTCAAACCCGAACTTCTATCGTCACTTATGGAGGAAGCTAAGATCCAAAGCACCCAATCCTCCAACGGACTTGAAGGAATTGTTACCACCCAAAAAAGACTCAAAGCAATCATGGCGTATTCCGCCAAGCCAAGCTCCCGCGCAGAGGAAGAAATCGCTGGATACCGAGATGCGCTGTCGCTTATTCACAAGCAACACGATTCCATTCCCGTAACGCCATCGGTCATTCTGCAGTTGCATCGTGACCTCATGGTACACACAGCAATCTCGTATGGGGGCCATTGGAAAGATAGCGATAACGAAATCATCTCCATCGACGATCAAGGCAATCGATTTGTGCGCTTTAGGCCGCCTTCGGCCCTAGCAACCCCCGGACTTATCGAAGAAGCCTGTCGGTCCCTCAACGACGCCTTATCTCGTCAAGTTTGCGACCCCCTCCTTATATCATTCCGCTTCATCTTCGATTTTGTCAGCATTCATCCCTTCAACGATGGCAATGGCAGGATGAGCCGGCTCCTTACAACGCTGCTACTCGAAAAGACTGGATACGACGTTGCGCGTTACATCAGCATCGAACGACTTATTGAAGACAACAAGGCGCTCTACTACAACGCCCTCGCTGCAAGCTCCGCTGGATGGAATGAAAATCAAAACACCGAAGCACCCTTTATCCGTTTCATGCTCGGAACAACCCTGGCCGCCTACCGACAGCTCGAGCAGCGTACCTTAATTGAATCAAGCACTCGTCCCATGTCGAAGCAAGCGCGCATCGCCGTTCTATTTCAACAGAGACCCGGTGTCATTAAGAAATCCGACATCCGATCCAACTGCCCCGATATCAGCGAGGTTACCGTTAAACGAACCCTCGGTCAGCTTGTTAGTTGCAGCGCAATCGAAAAAACAGGAGCGGGTCGTTCGACGGGCTACATACTCAAAGACGTCCATGCTCTAGAACTATTTTTGCAATCCACAATACCCGATGGCGAGGCCGCAATAACAAAAGAGGCTCCAAAGGATAACCTCCTTGAACGTGTAAACCACGCCGAGGATGAAAGCAGAGAGGGGCTCTATGAAGACTACGATTCATTCTCAAGGGACATAAGGACGAAATACGGAGTCTAGTCATATCCCAAAATAGCCTCATCCTTGTTGCCCAAAGTTATTTACGCGTCATCGTGAAGCGATAACCCCTGCGCCGGCAGGGGGGCAGAAGTATCGCCTGCCGATCTTGCTGGAGTCGGCGATGAGGTAGCGCGTATCGGCCTTGCTAAAGGCGAGCTGTTGGATGCGGCCCTCGTCCATGTTGGACGTGGACAGGTCGCCGTCCAGAATGCCGTTGGCACCGATAAACGCCGTGTCAATCCCTAGTGCGCGCAGGGTATCCTCGGCCATGGGGCCCACAAAGGCGGCGGTGCGGCGACGGTACATGCCGCCCACCAGGCACAGCTCGCAATCCTCGCGCGCCTCGAGCAGGCTAAAGGCCGAAAGCGAATTGGTCACATAGATGGAAGGCAGTTTGTCGGTGACTCGGAGAGCGCCAATGCGATCTCACGACGGTTGCGCTCATTGTCTCAATTAGATACTCAACAAAATACGGCCCCGCAGCTCAATAAGCTGCGGGGCCGTACTATACACCGACGAATCAACGACGGAGTGCATCCACTATTTAGCCAGCTCCTGAACGATCCAGTCAATTGCACCTTCGGGATCGTTGGTAAGGTCGATATACTCCTTGCCCCTTGTGGTGAGCAGTTTAATTCCAAGGCGATCGGTATCGGCCTTCATAGCGTCATAGTACATGCGTGCCTGGGGCGCCAGAACAATCACGTTGTACTGATCCATCGTCTCATAGTGGCTTCCGTACGCACCGGACTGAGAAACCAGATCGATACCCTTAGCAGCGGCACCTTCGCGAAGAGCATTTGCCAAGAGAGTCGAAGTGCCGGCACCCTGGCAAAGCACAAGCACGCGGATCTGCTCCGCCTTGTCCTTTACCGCCTCGAGAGCTTTTGCGACATTTTCCTGTTCGGCGATAGCATCTGCATCCGAGTTTCCTGCAGTCTCCTTTGCAGACTCTTCCAAACAAAGCTGATGGTCATACGCCTTGCAGAACGGATAGTAAATCACAAAGTCAACGACCAACAGCACTGCCATCAATACGAGAGAACGCAGATCGAGACCCGTGGTGAGGAACGCACCAATTGGGCCGGGAAGCGCCCACGGCATGGTATACATGGGGGCGTTCATTCCAATGACGTCAATGAAAAATTTACCGATAATGGCGTTGACCATAGGAGCCACTAGGAAGGGCACGAACATATAGGGATTGAGAACAATCGGCATACCGAAGATAACGGGCTCGTTAACTCCAAAAATCACCGGGATAATCGATGCCTTGCCCATGGCTTTAAGCTGCTTGGAGCGCATAAACATGATCAGGATAATAGGAACGATGAACGTGCAGCCAGAACCGCCCAGACCGCCGATGAAGCTTGTAAAGTCCTGCGTGAGAGCAATTGACGGGTGTCCACCTGCTTGGAAAACCTCAAGATTGGTAACGGTATTGCCGTAGAGCGCAGCATTGATCGGACTCATGACAACCGAAGCACCGTGGATACCCATAAATTGGAAAAGCGCGACCGCGCCTTCGATAAGCGCCATGCCAGGATAGGTATCGACCGCGGAGAACAGCGGCGAGATGAGAGCGGATACCAAATTGGCGAACGGCACAGCAAGCAGCTTGCGGCTCGCAAGATCGATAAAAGCGCACGCAAGGATCGAAAACCCAAATGCAAAGATATCGCGAAAACTCTGCGCAATAGAGCCAGGGACCTCTTTGGGAAGCTTGATCGTCACATTATGGCTAATGCACACCTTATAGATATTAACGGTCAAGAATGCGGCTACGAACGCAGCGAGAAAACCCTTGGTTCCCATATAGCCGGTTTCAAAAACAGATGTATCTGCTCCGCCAATCGAGACAACATCGTTCGTCACCGATAGCAAGAGCATGCCGCACATGGCACAAACCATGCACGAGGTGGGGTTGAGAGACTTACCCGAAGGCATGCGACGGTTCATCGACATGGCAAGTGAGCTCGCCGTGGTGCCGGCCACCATAATGCCAAGAAGTCCCATGGTATATGCATAGATTTTATTGAAGAAATCCAGCACCTCAGACGGAAGCGTGATGCCCACATAGGCAGGGAGCGTCGAAAGAAGAAGGAACAGGCTCGAGAACAGCACAATTGGCATATTCGAGAGAAAGCCATCCTTAATCGCCACCAGATAAATGTTCCTCGAGATTTTGTCGAAGAGGGGCTGGTGTTTTTCAAGGAATTTGACGATAGCGTCCATAACACATCCTTTCATGATTCCCGGGCACACAACGATTTATCCGGACTCAACCGTCGTCGTCCCCGTTTGTATCCACTTATGTAAGTGAATACGTTCTTGTGCGAAATGTAATATCATTTGCGCGATTTGTCATAACCAATTCTTTTTCCGCTTTGTCGATATGTCAAGAATTCAAATACTTATTCGGTGAACGGTAGTTGATTAATATAATGTTTTCCCAGCTAAAGGCTATTTTTTCCGAGCAGTACAATAAGTTTGCAACCGTTCACCGATTGGATATAACATATTGAATATATTGTTGTAACAATATTAGAGACAATGTCACAAGCCTGTCGTTCTAGTCAAAGGAAGTAACAATGCCCAAACGATTACTGAACATGTCCGCATCCGATTTTGCCGCCACGTCACCCATGGATCTAAAACAGGCAATTCTGGCTTCCGAGGGACGTACCATCATGGCGGAAAACGTACCCTCTTCCCAATTTCTCGGCGGCGTTACTAATGCAGAAATCGAACGTGCCGCAGGTGCCGACCTGCTTCTGTTTAACGCGCTCGATGTGTTCGATCCAGTTATTGCCGGTATTCCAGATGATCTCAATGAAAACCCGGTCACTTGGGTGAAGCGAGCATGCGGAAGGCCCATTGGCGTCAATCTGGAGCCTGTTGATAACGAGGCAGAGATGTCTGAATCCCGAACGGAAATCCCCATGGGTCGTCGCGTCTCTCCCAAGACCTTAGAAAAGGCTAACGAACTCGGATTTGATTTTATCTGCCTGACGGGCAACCCTGGAACCGGCGTCTCCAACGATGCAATCGCCCATTCGATTAAACTCTCCAAAGAGCATTTCAATGGCCTGGTCATAGCCGGAAAAATGCATGGAGCGGGCGTTGCAGAACCTGTCATGACGCTCGAAATTGCGCGCAAGTTTGTTGACCTCGGCGTCGATATCCTTCTCGTGCCAGCCCCCTACACCGTCCCTTGCTTCCAAGAAGCAGACCTGCGCGCCATCGTAGACTTTGTACGATCCCACAACGTAGGCAAGTCAATTGAAGAGAAGGTTCTCGTCATGGCGGCGAACGGGACGAGTCAAGACTCCTGCGACAGCGAGACCATTAAGAAAATAGGCCTTGCAGCAAAAGCAGCCGGCGCTGACCTCCAACATATCGGGGACTCCATGAACGGTATTTGCCTGCCCCAGAATATCTTCACGCTCGGACAAGCCCTTCGTGGATACAGGCATCAGATCGTCATGCTGAGCCGCTCTGTGATACGTTAAGGTTACCTTGCCCACGTTACATCCCGACTGAGGCAACCATCAGGTATAACCAACATGCAAACTGAGGCTCTAATGCTCGATACACACGAAAAACGGCCACTCTATTTACAGCTCACCGACGCGCTGCTCAAGCAGATCGTCGATGAATATCAAGCAGACGATAAACTTCCAACAGAAATGGAACTCTGCGACGAATACGCCGTAAGCAGAACAACCGTCCGACTTGCCATGGGTGAGCTGGAGCGTCGTGGAAGTATCTATCGAATCCAAGGTAAGGGATCGTTTGTTGCACCGAAACGCGTTAGCGAGCTCAATTCACTTTTAGACTTTGACTTTGCAAGCCATTGCGATGGCGTTGATCCGGATGCCATCACCAAACATTTCGGCGGCCTCACATCAGGTCGTCCAATTTCCGTAATGATGCTCCAACAATTTGGATGTCAAAGTCGCGATGAAATTCAGCGTCTTGAATTGACCTACGAACTTGAAGGCAGCTTCATAGGCGCTGATACGTTCTTCATTTCAAAGTCGCGCGTTCCGAATAACCAGTTAGATTTTCAGGCATTTAGCAGAATCATGGACGACTTGTCCAAGTCTATCCAATCTGTTAGGGAAAGCTATAGAGCACGTCAGCTTAGCGATTCCGAAGCCAGTAATTATGGTGTTGCAAAACTTCCGGTCATCGAACTGACTCATTATGCTTACGACTCCGGAGGCAAACTAATCTCAATTGTCTGCCGCACCGTCTTAACTGGGCGAATCCCTTATCAAAACTTTATTTTCAAGTCCTAATGTTCTTTTTCTTTTGTCTCGATCTGTAACACGTAGCCGAGTTTTTAAGTCCTAACCGTTACAGATCGAGACAAACAAGGTAGGCCCCGCCGAATTGTCTCAATCTGTAACACTAAGACCGGTTTTGGACGTCTAGATGTTACAGATTGAGATGAATGCACAGGCCAATGTCCCCAATCTAAATCTGTAACAACTAGCCGAATTATTCGGTCCTAGCTGTTACAGATCGAGACAAACGGAATAGGCCGAGCCAAAAATCTCGATCTGTAACATCTGACTCGCTTTTGGCCGCCTAGATATCACAGGTTGAGACAATTTGATAGTGGAGTCCTCATTTGCGCGTCATATCGCGTAGCGCTAACGCGCTGGTTTCCACAATGACAGGAGGTAAAAGTCCTCCTGCATCGCCCGTTGGCAATCCCGTAGCGCTAGCTAGCAAATGACCTGCGTATGTTCCTCGATGGCGGCACGATCTTCGGCGGCGATGCCCGGCTCGCACACCACGGCGTCCAAATTGTCCAGACGACAGAAGGTGTAGAAGTCGCGCTTGCCGATCTTGCTGGAGTCGGCGATCAGATAGCGCGAGTCTGCCTTACTAAAAGCGAGCTGCTGGATACGGCCCTCTTCCATGTTAGACGTGGACACGTCGCCGTCCAAAATGCCGTTGGCGCCGATAAACGCCGCGTCGATGCCCAGCGCACGCAGGGTATCCTCGGCCGTTGGTCCCACAAAAGCGGCGGTGCGGCGACGGTACATACCGCCCACGAGACACAGGTCGCAGTCTTCGCGCGCCTCGAGCAGGTTAAACACCGAAAGCGAATTGGTCACGATGCGCAGGCGAAACGCCGGCAGCATCGAGGCCATCTGTTCCACCGTAGTGCCCGTGCCCAAAAAGATGGTCGAGCCCTCCTCGATAAGCTCCACAGCACGGCGCGCAATCTGCAGCTTTTCCTCGGCATGCTTAGTGCGCTTTTCGCTGTGCGAATACTCATGGCGCAACATAGCGTGTGGACGACCCTGCGCACTACGGGCGCCGCCGTGCACGCGCTCGATCTCGCCCAGGCTCGCAAGTTCTTCGAGGTCGCGGCGAATCGTCATGTCCGAAACGCCCAGTGCATCCGAAATCTCCTTGACCGAGACCGTGCCCTGCTCTTCGAGCAGCTGACGAACCTTATCCTGTCGCTCTGCCTTAATCACGATGAATCCTCGCCGTTCTATACGCGTATACCGTTCAAACAGTAACGAACAAATTGTATCAGACTCGTGCACACCTAAAATGAGCGCCCGTACAGCTCCAATCATCACTTTTTTGAGAAAAATACCCCCTGCTTTAGTGGGATGTAGTGATAATCTCGCCTGTTCGCGCTACAGTTTGTCGGAAATACCTCGATGTTAGGAACCAAATGATCACTTCCGAGCTTTTCGGCACCGCGCCGTGCGGTACCCCCGTTCATCGTTACACCCTCAACGGGCCCGAGATCTGCGTTCGCATTATGGACTATGGCGCCACCGTGCTGGGTATCGATGTGCCCGACATTCCCGGCAACGTGCGCGATGTGGTGCTGGGCTTCGATAAGCTCGAGGATTACTTTGACAACCCCGCCTGCTTTGGCGCGACCATCGGCCCTGTGGCCAACCGCACTGCGGGTGCTACGATCACCATCGCCGGCACGGACTGGCATATGCCGGCCAACGAAGGCGTCAACAACCTGCACAGCGATCTTGAGCACGGCCTGCACAAGCGCGTATGGGATGTTGAGCTCGACGAGGTCCACAACGCCGTGCGCATGACCACCTCACTTGAGGATGGCGAGCTTGGTCTCCCCGGCAACCGCACCTTTACGGCCGTGTTTACCGTGACGCGCACCGGCGTCTTTCGCATTGAGTATGGCTGCGAGAGCGACCGCGCCACCTACGTGTCCATGACCAACCACACGTACTTTAACCTTGCCGGCCATAACGCCGGCATGGACTGCGAGCACTTCTTTGTTGCCAACGCTGCCCACTACCTGCCCATTAACGAGCAGAACATCCCCACCGGCGAGATTGCTCCGGTCGAGGGAACGCCGTTTGACTTCCGCGAGCTGCGCCCCGTCGCGCCTGGCATGGAAGCCGACGACCCGCAGATTAAGCAGGCCCGTGGCTACGATCACTGTCTGTGCATCGATGGCTATCAGTACGGCCGTAATCTGCGCCGCGCGATGCATGTTGAGGAGATGTGGACCGGCCGCGAACTGGACTACTACACCACCGCCCCGGGCGTGCAGCTCTACACCGGCAACTGGCTGGGCGACGAGCATGCCAAGGACGATGCCAACTATGGCTGGGGCGCCGGCTTTGCCCTCGAGGCAGAGATGTACCCCGACACGCCGCACCAGCCGCTGTTCCCGCAGGGCATTGTGGGCCCGGGTCACCCCTACAGCAATGTGATCGAATATCACTTTATGAGGCACTAAGCCCACAACGCAACATATCGCACAGCAGCGCCCGCCGGCACCACTGCCGACGGGCGTTTTTCTACCTAGTCATTGGGGACGTTCTTAAATGACTAGTCATTGGGGACAGTCTTTAACGTTTGGCGAGAAGGACTGTCCCAATCTGCCGACACTTGGGGACGTTCCTAAAAGGCCGGCACATAAGGAACGTCCCCAAGTGCCAAGGGTGTCCCGTTTGACTAGTCATTTAAGAACGTCCCCAATGACTAGTTGGATGGGGTCGGGATTGGAGCTGGGGAGGTAACGGATTTCTAGCTCTATGCCGAGTTCTTGTAGCTCTTTGAAGGCAGCGATGTCCGTATCGTCTACGGCGACTGCGGGCGTTATGGGGTGCTTGCCCTCCCCTGCCTGCATATGGCCAATGTTGATTTTGGTGATCGGCACACCGACCTTAACCAGCGCGAGCGCATCGGCGGGTGAGGCCACCATGATGAGAATCCATTGGCGCGGCGTTGCGGTATGAATGATGTCGATGGTCCTTTGCACCGAGAAAAACCGCGTCCAAACGCCTTCTGGCGCCGCCACCCTCATGGGTGCCCATTGGCGCGAATCCGCCGCGATCTCATCGTTGACGATTAGGACAAGGTTGGAACCCACGGCTTCGTTCCACAGCTCAACGTCTTGCCCGTAAATGAAACGGTCGTCGATACGCGTGAGAAGAATCTTGGGTTGAGCCATGGCTGCCCCATTCTGTTTGAGACCCATACGAGCGGGACATCACGTCTCCAATATTAGTGCATTTAAAGTGAGAAAAGCCGTCAGAACCCTTGCGCGGATGTGCGATGTCCCGTATCATAGACAGCCGTTGACGCCTCAGTTGCGTCATCACATGGCCGCCAGCGTAGCTCAGTTGGTAGAGCACCGCTCTCGTAAAGCGGGGGTCACCGGTTCGAGCCCGGTCGCTGGCTCCATTGCACAAGATAGCCGCCTTCGGGCGGCTTTTTTGTTGCCGATTTCGAGCGCGCATCCGCCAATCCAAGCACAACGCCGTCGGCAACTCCCCTACTCAACAACAAGCCCCGCCAACCGCAATCCCCAAGGGGACCGCGATCAGCGGGGCTCAAACGCGTTCCCCAAGGGAAATCACGCTAGCTCACGAGCAGTTCGTTACTCTTCCCAGTAAGCATCTGCAAGCAGCTTAAAGCAGATCTTCTTGACCGGCTGCGCGCCATCGTCCGGGAACTCGAGCGTGGGCATATGAGGCTCGCCGGCAACGAACAGTGCAAACTTATCGTCAGCAAGATCGCCGGCGATCGAGGCGTCGGAATCGACCAGATCGTAGTCGTCCTTCTCGTCAAACTCCTGGACCAGCGTCAAGCTGCCCGTAGCGACCTTAAAGGCCTCGCGACCCTCGACATCGATCTGCAGGTCGTGATAGCGCTGATGCGTCTCATAGTGAGCCTCGGCCTCGGGACGCGTCGTGGGAGCCATGACGTTCGCATAGACCTTGTCGCCCAGAATCGGATGGCTGCCGACCTCGAGCTGCGCCGGGTCGTTCTCCTCGAGCCAGTCGATCAGCACGTCGAGGCCCTTGAGCATTCCGCGATACTCCTCGATATCGCCCAATGCACCGTAAATCATCTAAATCCCCTCTCGGATCGTTTCCTTGGCGGCTACTCGGCAAACGCATTACCAAAGCTGTTGCCGCCCACATACGTCTCGACCAGGGTAAGGTCGGGACTGAACACGACAAAGTCGGAGTCGTGCCCCGGCATAATGCTACTGCACTTGTCGTCGACATGAGCTAGCAAGCGATGCCGGGGCCGCAGCACAAGCTCCTACAGCTCGGTCACGACAACGCCGTTGTAGACCTCGTCCCAACGATCCATGACCAAGTGGCCAGTCATAGGATCCATGGCATTGAGCTTGCCGCAGGTGTTGGCGGTACGCAGCACCGTCTCGTCGTCCGCGCCAGCAGCAATGGCATGCGCGAAGCCAGCGATAGTGGAGTCACCAGAGCCCGTGGCGTTAACGGCAGGGATATCGGGCGTCTTTGCGCGGAACGCACGGCCATTGTGGAAGCCAACGGAGCCGGCAGCGCCCATGGACACGACGACCCAGGGGATATCGGAGAAGCGGGCATCAGAGGCGAGCGCGGCGCGGAGCTCGTCCACATCGTCGGTGGTAAAGCTCGTACCCAAAAGGCCGTTGATCTCGGTCAGGTTAGGCTTGACCAGCTCGGGCTTAATTTCGGACTTAAGGGCGGCCTCGAGCGAAGCACCCGAGGTATCGAGCAGCACCTTGGCGCCGGCGTTCTCGGCAATGCCCGTGATCTTGGCGTAGTAGTCCGCCTCGACGCCGCGGGGCAGCGAACCCGAGATGGTAACGACATCGGCCTTGCTCGCAAGCTCGGTAAACTTGGCGGTAAAGGCATCGAGCTCCTCAGGGGCAATCGTCGGACCGCTCTCGAGCAGCTCGGTCTGGTTGCCGGCGTGGAGGATGTTGAGGCAAATGCGAGTCTCGCCCTTGATGGGTACAAAATCATTCTTAATGCCGTTGGCATCCATGAGCTCGGCCATGTAGGCGCCCATGTGGCCGCCGAGCAGACCGGTTGCCACAACGTCGTCGCCCAGCTGACCCAGTACACGGGCCACGTTGAGGCCCTTGCCGCCGGCGGTCTTTTCGGGCGTCACACGGTTGACGTCGTCGATAACGAGCTCATCGAGCTGATAGCGCGTATCGACAGACGGGTTCATCGTAACGGTGAGGATCATTTTTAGCTCCTTATCTCGCAGGCTCCTTGTGCCTCGCGATACGAGTCGACAAAACGGAATTACAGAATCTCAATCGTGAACGAGCGAACGACGGTCTCCTTGGGCTTGGCGACAAGGCAGCCGCGCTTATGCTCAAGCACGTCGTCCTCATCGGAACAGGTCGAAAGGCCACCCCAGGGCTCAACTGCCACAAAATCGCCCTCGGGCTTACTCCACACAATGAGATACGGGAAACCCTCAAAGCTCAAGCGAACGCCCTTGTCCTCGCCCTTCTTGGAAAGCGTGACCTGACGGCTCTCGAGCACGTCAAAGATGGTCTCCGCAAAATCGAAGAGCTCATGCGACAGGGGTAGCGTCTTTCCCACCATAGGGTTCTTGGAGCGGTTAGCCACATCAATCAATCCGGTCGAGGGTACGGCGGTGCAAAGCTCCGCAGCCTCGTCCTTCTCGAAGCGCAACTCGTAGTCCGTATAGGCCTCGCCCTCGTCGAGCGGGCACCTAAAGCCGGGATGACCGCCGATAAAGAACGGCATGTCCTCGGTTCCCTCGTTGGTCACCTCATAGGAAACGCGCACGGCAGCGGCCTCGAGCGTATAACGAGCGACAAGCTTAAACGGGTACGGATAATCGCTCAGCAGCGCGGCGTTATCCTCCGAAGCCAGGCACATCGCCAGCTCGTTCTCGCCTTGGCTCAGCAGCTTCCACTCCTGCTTGCGCGCAAACCCGTGGCGAGCGAGCTTCACATGATGCCCGGCGAACGTCATGGCGCTGCCATCGCGCAGGCCTCCGCAAATCGGGAAGCAGATCGGCGCCTGGCCGGACCACACTGCGGGATCGCCCTGCCACAAATACTCGCGACCGTCGGCCTCAATCGAGGTAAACGAACCACCAGCCGTGGACACCTTAATAGAAATCGAATCGTTGGAGAGAGCGTATTCCATTGCCCATCCTTTCGAACAATTACTTTTTGCTCGCAAGAACCCGTCTCGGCCCTGACCGAAGGACAAACCCGCACGTTCATCGATGCGTCCGGTATCCCAGCCATGCAACGGGGTACCATACAGACATTGACGTCATTACAGCTGAAAGGCCTTCTTATGCGAACCATCATCCTCTACGCCTCGCGCCACCACGGCAATACGAAAAAGCTCGTGGACGCCATCGTTGAGGCGCACCCCGAGATCGATACCCTCGATGTAAAGACGCTCGGTAAAAACGAGTATCCCGACCTGCACGAATACCATCTGATCGGTGTCGCCACGGGCATCTATTACTCCGAGATCGACAAGGACATGGCACGCGTGCTCACTAACGTGCTGCAGCCGCAGGACAAGGTGTTTGGCCTTATGACCTACGGTGGCAAAAACAAGTGGTACGGCAAGGATATCGATGGCATCTGCCGCATGAGGCAGGCCATCTTTATGGGTGTCTACGGCTGCCCCGGCTTTGATACGTGGGGGCCGTTCAAACTCACCGGCGGTGTCCAAAAGGGACACCCAACCGCTGAGGAAATTAAGGGCGCCGTCGACTTCTTCGACAAGATCGAAGACGAGTATGGCGACATCATCGTCGAAGAGTACGCCAAGCGCGAAAAGCGCCTAGCATACGAGAAGGAGCATCCTGCGGGAGGTCTGGTGGCCGGCGTTAAGCGCACGGCAAAGAAGATCGCCAACAAACTGTAACTGTGAAGGTGCTTTTGAGCGTTTAACCCATACGGCGGGTCCGAGCAGATTCGGGCCCGCCGTCTTTTTCTATCGTTACTCGGTAAAGGCGTTGCCGACGCTCTGGCCGCCAACATACGTCTCGACGAGGGTGAGCTCATGGTCGAACACGACAAAGTCGGCGTCGCGACCCGGCATGATGCTGCCGCACTTACCCTCGATGTGCGCGGAGCGTGCCGGCACCTCGGTTGCCATGCGAATGGCGATATCGGCGCTGGCGATGCCCCAGTCGACGATGTTCTTGACGCCCTGGGCAAGCGTGAGCACCGAGCCGGCAATGCTCTTGCCGTCGGCGAGCCAGCACAGGTTGTCCTTCATGATGACGTCCATACCACCACTGGTGTAGCTGCCCTCGGGCATGCCACCGCAACCCAGGCAGTCGGTGATGAGCACCGTGTGCTGCCAGCCCTTTGCCTGCAGCAGCGCCTTGATGGCGGCAGGGTTAACGTGCTTGCCGTCACAGATGATCTCGGCGTAGGTCTCGGGCGTGGACATGGCAGCGCCCACGACACCGGGCTCACGGTGATGCAGCCCGCGCTGACCGTTATAGGTATGCGTAAAGCAGCTGGCACCGGCGTTGATAGCGGCGATGCACTCATCGTAGGTGGCGTCGGAGTGACCGATGCTGGTCACCACGCCCTTGGCGTTCAGAGCGGCCGCATAAGCAGCGGCACCGTCGCGCTCGGCCGCCATGGCGCTCTTAACGATGCGACCACCCGCAGCCTCCTGCCACTGATCGAAGACCTCCTCGGAGGGATCGATCAGGTAAGCGGGGTTCTGCGCGCCCACGTGCTTCATGGTAAAGAAGGGGCCCTCCAGGTAGATGCCCTGAATGCGAGCACCGCAGAAGTCGGGGCCGCGACCCTCGTCCGCCTGAGCGATGGCGGCGCAGGCGTCCTTGATCTGCTCGACGCCATCGGTGAACGTCGTGGGCAGCCAGCTGGTGGTGCCGCGACGGGCGAGCTCGGTCGAGCTGATATCGATGCCCTCGGGATCGTTATCGGTAGTTGAGTGGTTGTAGAAGCCATGGATGTGAGTATCGACCATACCCGGTGCGATCCACGATCCCGTGTAGTCCTTAATCTCGCAAGAGGGCTCGTCGGCCTGCCAGGCGCCAAAGACGCCATCCTCGACCATAAGATAGCCGCCCAGTTGCGGGCCTGCCGGCAAGAAGAACTTGTCAGCCTTAATTGCGTACGTGCTCATATGCACTCCTTGCTTCTAAAGCAGTTGACTGTAGTGATGCTTATACCCAGCTCACGTAAAACAAAAAGCGCCCGCCCGCCGTTATGAGCGGACGGGCGCCCTTACAGGGGGACGCGATTAAGCGGTGAAGGGATGAATCGTCACGCCCTTAACCACGCGGTTGACCGTGCCGGTGGGGCTCGGCGTATCGGGCGTGTTGCCCACGCGCACGGAGTTGAGCAGGCTGATAGCCTGGGCAAACATCACGAACGGCAGAGCAAGGTAGCCCTCGGGAAGTGCCTCGTAGCCCTTAAAGGTGAAGGACTCACCCTCATAGACGGTAGCACCTTCCTGCTGAACGGCGATGGTGTGCTGAGCGATTTCGTCGCCACCGATCTCGTTGAGGATGTCGATGTCGTACTGACGGGTGTAGGCGTCGTTGTTGACGAACACGAAGACGAGCGTCTTATCGTCGACGAAGGACTTAGGTCCGTGACGATAGCCCATAGAGGTGTCGTAGGAAGTAGCGACCAGACCGTGAGCGAGCTCAAGGATCTTGAGCTGGCTCTCCTGGGCAAGGCCACCGAAGGAGCCAGAACCCAAGTAGGTCACGCGGTTAAAGTCGCCAGCCAGGTAATCGGCGATCTCGGGCTCACGGGAGATGACCTCCTCGCCCATCTTGGCGATGGTCTCGACCCACTCGGCCTTCTGCTCGTCAGAAGCAGTGTCAAAAATAAGGGTGGAGAGCAGGGTCATGCAGGAGTAAGAACCGGTCATGGCGAAGCCCTTGTCGTTGGCGCGCGGAATGAGCAGCGTCAGCGCGTTGGGATCATCGGCAGACTCGACGGCGAGCTTGCCCTCGGGAGCGCAGGTGATGTTGAGGAACTTGACGTTGTGGACGAGCTCCTTGGCAACGGCAACGGCGGCAAGGCTCTCGGGGCTGTTGCCAGAGCGGGCAAAGGAAACCACGAGCGTGGGATCCTCGGCGCGCAGGAAGTCGCGCGGGGCGCTCACGATGTCGGTCGTGGCGATGGGCTTAAAGTCGTAGAGATCAGTGTTGCCAGCGTGACGCAGGTACGGGGCGCAGGTATCGCCAACGTAGTCGGACGTACCGGCACCGGTGAAGACAACGGACAGACGACCCTCGCCCATAGCGCGAGCCTCGGCCAGGAAGGCCTCGATGGCCTCCTTGTTCTCGCGATAGATGTTGAGCGTATCACGCCAAAGCTCGGGCTGCTGAGCAATCTCGGCCGTGGTGATCTGGGCGCCGAGCTCGGTGAGCTCCTCGACACTCTTCTCGAACATTTCTAATACCTCTCTCTAGAAGTAATCCTCTGACGTGCAATTATACACTTCGGTTGGTTATCTGGTAGTAACCAGTTAAATGCAAAGAATCATCATATGGAAACGATGCGAACACTAGTCGCTACGCTGGTGGTAAACCTTGTATTTAAACTGATCGGCACGAGCAACCGAGAGTGTGTACTCCACAACCTCGTTTGACTCGTTATACGTAGTCCTGACCAAATCGAGCACAGGCGAGCCCTCGACAATTCCCAAAAGGTGAGCGTCGGTGGGACGGGCTATGCTCGCATAGAACTCCTCTTCGGCCACGCGTATCTTTTGCTGAAAGTCTTGCTCAATCACATCGTAAAGCGGCTTACGCTCCAGCAGCGGTCGCTTTAGGGACAGAAATTGACGAACTGGTAGATAGCTGCGTTCGACCATCATGGGCATGTTGTCGGCAGAACGAAGGCGCTTAAGCTTAAAAATGCGATCACCGATACGCAATCCCATATGCTCGGCCAGATTTTTATCGGCCTCCATCTCGCAAAACTCGAGAATCGTGGTCTCGGGGTCGCGACCCATCGCGCGCATCTGCTCGGTAAAGCTGTAGGACTGCATGAGATTGGTTGCCTTTGCCGAACGGTCGGTCACAAAGGTACCGCGACCGTGCTGCCGAACCACCAGTCCTAAACGCTCCAGTTCCTGCAGAGCCAGGCGTACCGTAGTGCGCGAGAGACCATAGCGCTCCGAAAGTTCGCGCTCGGAAGGAATCATGTCACCGGCGCGATATTCATGGTCGATCTTTTCGGTCAGAATATCGACCAGCTGATCGTACAGCGGTTGCTTACGCGCTCCGATCGCCATCCTATCCTCCCTTTTGCTCGAATTCGGCTAACTACCTAGGTGTTTAGCATTATCTGTCTGCCACACCCGAATCATCAAGAAAACAAAAGCCGCGCGCTCTTTCGAGCACGCGGCTTTTAACATACACATGGCTTAAGGGGTCGGGGTGTGAGCCGCGTAGGGACACACCCCTCAAGCTAGAGCCTTACCAGATGCTCGGCCAGAGACCAAGCGGGCCAGCGCCCAGGATGCCAAGGACGAAGAGCAGGAGAATGCCCTTGGTCGGGGTCCAGCTGTGCTTAGCGAACATGTAGTAAAGCAGCAGCGTAAGCATAAGCGGGACGAGCTTCGGGACGATGGTGTTGAGGGTGTCGGCAACAGAGAAGTTGACCGGATCCTCGGTAACGGTGCCGTAGGTCACGGACTCCATGCCGTTACCCAGATCGGTGACGCCGCACTCGACAGGGTTGCCGTCGGCATCGGTGGCGGTGAGGGCGTCGCCGTCCTCATTAGTCATGGCGATGGTACCGGCCTCAGCGGTCTCGGTATCGATGCCCTCCATACCGGTGAAGTTCTCGGCCTCCTTCTCGGAAACGATCACGGTAGTGGCGGAGAGGCCACGGGTGGTGCCGTTGGGGATCTGGAGGTTGATCTGGGTGCCACCCATGGTGACGACCAGGCAACCGACGACGAAGACGCCCATGATGGAAGCGGCACGCGTGAAGGCCTGCATGTTGGCGGTCAGAGCGTCAATAGCGCTGGTGCCAAGCTTGTAGGACCAGTTCATGAGCCAGAAGCGCAGAGCGAACTGGACGACGTTGAAGATCACCAGGAAGATAATCGGTGCAGCGGCGTTGCCGTTGATGGCCATGTTGGAGGTGATGCCGGCCGTGATAGGCACGAGCGTCAGCCAGAACAGGGCGTCACCGATACCACCGAGCGGGCCCATTGCGGCGACGCGGACGGCGCGGATCGTGGGGATGTCAACCTTGTTCTGCTCGAGCGAAAGCACGATGCCCATAACAAAGGTGACGAGGAACGGGTGGGTGTTGAAGAACTCCAGGTTGTGGCTCATGGAAGCCGCGAGGTCGTTCTTGTTGGTGTGGATCTTCTCCAGACCGGGGATGATGGAGTAAAGCCAGCCAGCGGCCTGCATGCGCTCGTAGTTGAACGATGCCTGCAGGAAGCAGGAGCGCCAAGCCATCTTGTTGAGGGTCTTCTGGTCGAGCTGCGGAGCAGGAGTGAGATCCTCGTAGTGCTCCGGGATCACATACTCATTAGATGCCATCTTCGAAGTCACCTCCGTCAGAAACAGCTGCACCCTTCAGCTCGGTCTGCTGCTGGAAGTCCCAGAAAGCGATGCCGAAGCCGATGAGAGCGAGGATGAGCAGAGCAGGGGTTGCCAGCGAATCGTTGGCAACGGTGATGAGCGCGAGGCCAAAGCCCATGAGGAAGAAGCCCCACATATCGCGGTTCATCATAACCTTGAGCAGGACGGCGAAGCCGACGAAGCGCATCATGCCGCCTGCAGCGGACAGACCGGTCTGCAGCCAAGTCGGGATGGCAGAAGCGATGGTCTGACCGATGGTAGCGCCAGCGATGAAGAACAGGGTGACGACGACAGCGAAGATCAGGCCGAGCAGAGCCATGGCGAAGTAGTTCAGGCGCTCGATGCCCTTGGTGTCCGCGTTGTGAGCCATGTTATCGGCCGTGGACATAAGCGGGGACATAAGCGTGAAGACCAAGGTAACGCCAAGCTGGCCAAGCAGAGCGAACGGAATGGCGAGGCCGACTGCCGCGTTGGGCTCGAGGCCCGTGGCGATAGCGAGAATGGCTGCCATGATGCCGCCGATGACGGCGTTAGGCGGCTGAGCGCCTCCGATCGGCATGTTGCCGATCGTCATGAGCTGATAGGTACCACCCACGAGAAGACCGGTGTTGAGGTCGCCAAGGATAAGACCGATGACGGCGCCGGTGACGATGGGCTGATAGAGAGACTCGAGGAAGTCAAACTGGTCGATTGCCGCGATGAACGTGACGACGAAGACCAGAGCGATCTGGATGATCGAGTATTCCATCTTGCTCCTCCTTTCAAAATGTATGTACGCACTTTGGATTTCACGTACAGAACGTCAGGGTTTCACTCCTGACAACGTGGATCACGAGGATTACGAGAAGAGCTTGCTCGTGTCCTCAACAGGCGTGCTCGGAACGCGCCTGATCTCCAACTCCACCCCCAATTCCTGCAGCTCTTTAAACGCAGCGACATCCTCGTCGTTAACTGCGACGGAGGTGGCGACTTGGCGCTTTCCTTCCGACATGTGCATGTTGCCGATGTTTACCTTCTTTATAGGCACACCGCCCTTGACGAGCGTAAGCACGTCTTCCGGTGTTTCGGCCACGATGAAGATCTTCTGGCGCGGGCTCGCCTTGCCAATGACGTCGATGGTCTTCTGCAGGGAGAAGAAACGCGTAGCGACGCCGGCGGGAGCGGCCATCTTCATGAGGTTCTGGCGCATGGTGTTGGACGCCACATCGTCGTTGGCGACGAGGATGAGGTTGGAGCCCAGAGTGGAGTTCCACTGGGTGGCAACCTGACCATGAACCAGTCGGTTATCGATGCGGGTAAGAAGAATGTTGGGTTCTGCCATGTTGATCAGCTTCCTTTCGATATTTGCTGACGACAGTTACTTGATCTCCTGAATCGCGTAACGCGAAACATCTACGACGGCTCCGGATCGGACTTTGATCTGGACCTTCTCGCCTTCGATGCCTTTGACGGTTCCGTAGATACCGCCGGCGAAAAGAACCTCCTGACCCGGCTTGAGCTCGGTGTGCAGCTCCTTGAAGTACTTTTGCTTCTTCTTCATGTTGATTTGCGACCAGATGGTGTAAATCAAGCCCATGATGGCGAGCAGGCCTAAAAGGGCGACCGAGGAGCTCAGGACGTTGGCTCCGAAATCGGCCATTAGATGCCGTCCTCGTCGCCGAAGATATCCTCTTCCTCGGAGCCGGCAACGGATGCGACCGTCTGGGCGGTGACGCCCGTCTGGCCAACGGTCACGGCCTGCTCGCCAAGCTCGGCGAGCGTGGCATTGCCGCGGAGGAACAGAAGCTCAATAACCATGGGAAGGTTGGTGCCAGTCAGAACCTCGACGTTGTCGACATCCTGGGCAATCATCATCGACTGGTTGAACGGGGTGCCGCCAAGCAGGTCGGTAAAGACGAGCACGCCATCGCACTCCTCGCGCATGGCGGTAATAGCGGCGCGGAGATCCTCACCGTAGGAAGCAGCCTGGTCGCCCTCAAAAGGAACGACGGTAAAAGCGGGCTGGTCGCCGGCAACCATAGCGATAGCGCTAGCTAGGCCGGGTGCGAACTGTCCATGACCGGTAAGAATAAAGCCAACCATTCAAATTTTCCCTTCCGAAGGTGTGTACAATCTGAGTCCGATGATTTTCGGAAGCCAGCGGGCGCTCGCCCTTAAAGCTTCTTAGAAAGCCTTCTTTGAAGACCAGTGGTTTCTAAACTGGTAGTAACCACGTGATGTGTTGTTGTCACTATATCACCCCAAAAGAGGTCGCTTTCGTTGATTCATACGGTAAAACGTTTTTGCACCGCTCACGGTGATAAATCGACCGTTTACCGGTCGTTAACACTTCTACCTGCGGTTTTGAAAGCGTTTCGAAATGTTTTGGCAAAAGATCGGATCTTTTCCTGTGTCTAAACAACGCAGGGCGGCTAAAAATAGCGTGTAGAAAAATTGCAGGTCATTGTGAAGATATGTGAATTGGTCTTTTTGACTTAATACCAGTTAGAACCAGTTTTGAGATTATCGGTGAACGGTAGTTTTCGACCGTTCACCGGTTACTTGCAATCGTTTGCAGTTGTTTTCCCAGATGAATTAGGGAAACGCGATGGAGCGCTTGCGCGATCACAGGAAATTTTGGCATTTGTCCTTATCCCCCACGCGCCAAACTCCGGCATCCAAAATGAGCTAATAGCTCACGCTAATCGTTTTCAATCATTACATACTCAGTATCCGTAATTATTTATCGTTTATCGTTAATTCTGATATGATACAAGTATCATCCCAAACGCCGATTGGAGGGGTTATGGTCCATCGAAACGCATCTATATCGAATGAAACCATCAGCCGCGAACAGACGATAGCCAAACTGAGGAAGCTCGCTCGCATCTGCAAATGGGCCACGATCTGCATTACCACCGCGCTCGCTCTGGGACTCCTCGCAGTCATTGCGATTGACCTTCTACTCATATTGCCTGGCCTCTCCCAAGGGTCGTGTCTCCAATCCGTAGAACTTCAAGCCGGCGAAGGGCCGTGCCTTGCTATCGTCGGCACCGATGCGCAGGCCCCACTTATGCTCGTCGCACACGATGGTCACACTGCCATAGGGAGTCTCTTGATGACATGTCTCGCGCTTACCATCGCGATAAGCGTGCGCAGGCTTTTCCTCAACATTGAAAAGGAAGGCAGGCCCTTTGACCTTGAATGTAACCAGACACTTCGTCGAGTAGGACATTTATTCCTTATCGGCGGCGTTGCCGTGAGGCTTCTTGGCGCCGTAATCACGGGAATGATACTCTCAGGATTTGGCGGCAGCTTTACGGATGCGTTCGTCGGCCAGTTATTCGAGCCCTCCATGCTCTTTGCAGGCCTGATTATTTGCCTGATTGCCAGCATCTTCCGCTACGGGTATATCCTGCAAAAACAAGATGACGAGTTGCTCTAGGGGGAATCCATGATTATTCTGCGGCTTGACCGCATGCTCGCCGAACGCAAGATTTCATCCAAAGAGCTTGCGGAACGTGTGGGCATCTCCCAGGTCAATATGTCACGCATTAAGACGGGCAAGGTTTCTGCCATACGTTTTTCAACTCTTGACGCGATATGCCGGGCACTCGACTGCCAACCGGGCGATGTACTGGAATATATATCCGACGATGAAGCCGATAGCCTTTTTGGGCTTAAAGATGAATAGCCATAATTAAACTGCCGATCACGCTCTCAACGCAAATAGCCCGCCAGAACGACTTCCGTACTGGCGGGCTACTTGCTGTCTATCGGCTAGATGCTCGATGAGCCGTGCAACTCTTTACGCAAACAGGCCGTAGATGCTGATGTTGGCCTTGGCGTAGAGACCGTTAGCATACTCGGTCCACTTGGAGCTGGCGCTCGAAGCCTGCGAGGAATACTGCTGGTAGGCGGTGTAATAGGCGGTCATGGCCTGCTTATAGGTGGCGCTATCGGCCGTAAAGGCATCATCGGCAAAGGCCTTGGCATAGGTGCTGTCGGCATCCTTCCAGGCGCCCTTCTCGCTATCCCACTCGTCGCCGGCAAGGTTGATGATGTAATCGGCGTAGTCCTTGCTCGCGGTCTCCTCGTTGCCGTCAGCAGGCTCGGTCGGGGCGGTCGGCATGCTTGCGGAGCTGTCGCCGACCTTCTTCTTGTAGAGCTTCTGCAACGTCGCGGACTGGCGGACGATCTGCTTGGCCTGGTCCTTGGACACGCCATACTGCGTGGCCATGGTCTTGTAGTCCGAAGTGCCGATGGAATCCTCGGCGTACTTCTTCATTTCCTTAGAAGAGACGGTGATGCCCTCGTCCTCGGCAGCATCGAGCAGGATCTTGTTGCGCACGTAGGACAGGATAACGTCGGCAGAGGGAGCAGTGTAGTTGCCATCGCCATCCTTGACGGTGTCGAGGCTGTACTGGCTCTCGATAGCCTCGCGCGCGGTGATGTCGCTCTTCTTGCCGTTGTAGCTGTAGCTTGCAACGGTCGAATCGAGCTGGTCCTCGGTGAGGGTCGCCGAGCCGACGCCCTTGCCGCCAAAGCCTCCATTGCCAATAAAGAAGCCGACCACCGCAGCGATCACGACTGCAACCACAAAGGCGGCAATCATCGTCTTCTTGTGCTTGGATGCATGGTCGTCCACGTCGGAGTCGTTGTCCTCATCCTGCTCCTCGGGCATGAGATTCTCGTCAGCGGCATCCGCGGCAATCTGAGCCTCCAGGCGGGCGTCCTCCTCCTCGGCGGTCGTGCCGGCAGCAATGTGCTCGGCAGACGTACCGGCGACCAGATCGATCTTCTCGTCCTCGTCACCGTCGGGGCCTTCGCCGCGCTCGATGATCTGGATGCCGTCGATCTCGTCCTTCTCGTCCTTCTTTTGAATCAGACCCATATCAGTTACTCCTTGTTAGGAAACATAGTCCGCAATAGAATACGCCCGACAGAGCGCCGGGCGTATTGATTCTCAGGTTATACGCAAACACTTAAGTACTATTTAGGCGTTTGCAGCGTGCATACCTTAGGCCAGGTGCGCGATAACGGCATCGGCAAAGGCCTGCGTGCCCACAGCACCCTCAACGGAGCCGGTCTGGGCACGACGAACGTCGCCGGTAACCTGCTCGCCCTCGTCGAGCGTGGCAGAAACGGCGGCGCGAATGCGATTGGCCGCGTCGTTCTCGCCCAGGTGATCGAGCATCATAGCCGCAGACAGAATCTCGGCCGTGGGGTTAGCGATATCCTGGCCAGCGATATCGGGCGCGGAGCCGTGCGTTGCCTCAAAGATTGCGCAGTCGGCACCGATGTTGGAGCCAGGAGCCATACCCAGACCGCCCACTAGGCCGGCGCACAGGTCGCTCACGATGTCGCCGTACAGGTTGGGCAGCACCAGGACATCGAAGTCGTTGGGGTTCTGGACCAGGCCCATGCAGGTGGCGTCGACAATCTTGTCGTTGAACTCGATATCGGGATAGTTGGCGGCCACCTCGCGCGCCACGCGCAGGAACAGGCCGTCGGTCGCCTTCATGATGTTGGCCTTATGCACGGCCGTCACCTTTTTGCGGCCGCAGCGGCGAGCATACTCAAAGGCATACTCCACAATGCGGCGGCTCTTGGCGATGGAGATCGGCTTGATTGAAATGGCGGAATCAGCGGCGAAGGTCTTCTGACCCGAGCGCTCGACAAGCTGCGAGAGCTCCTCGACCTCGGCAGCGCCCTCATCGAACTCGATGCCGGCGTAGAGGTCCTCGGTGTTCTCGCGCACGATGACCAGGTCGACGTCGCGGAAGCGCGAGCCGTCGCCCGGCTGCGACAGGCAGGGGCGCACGCAGGCGTACAGGTCGAAGTGCTTGCGCAGGGCCACGTTAACGCTGCGGAAACCCGTGCCGACCGGCGTGGTGATGGGGCCCTTGATGGCAACCTTGGTCTCGGCGACCGCATCGAGCACATGCTGGGGCAGCGGCGTGCCAAACTCGTCCATGACGCCGGCGCCGGCCTCCTGGACATTCCAGTTGATCTGGACACCGGTGGCCTCGACCACGCGGCGCATGGCCTGCGTAATCTCGGGACCGATACCGTCACCGGGGATCAGGACTACATCGTGCGCCATAATCTGTTACTCCTCGTCTTCGGCGTCGTCAGATTTTTTAACGCTAGCACGCTTCTTCTTTTTGGAGAGATCCAGGCCAAAACGTTTAACAAGCATTTCGCAAATCTCGCTCGAACGGGCCTTGAGATAGCTGCCCTTACCGTTCTCGGCATCGAACTTAAGGCGCAGCGCGAGCTTCTCGGCGACCTCGGCGTCAATCTCGCCCTGGCCAAACTCGTACAGGCAACCGAGCATGTCGCGATACTCGAGGTCGCCGTGGTAGCACTGGATGGCCTCGTCCAGGATGGGCCAAGCCTCGCGCGAACGCTCGACGCTCGTGGCACCCCACACGCACAGCAGGCGGAAGGCGGCATAGCGCAGCGTGGAGGAGATCTCGTCGAACAGCGCGGTCTCGGCGCCCTCAAAGGCATCGCCCAGCTGCTCGGGGCAGGTGGCGGCGAGCGCCGCCAGGGCATCGAGGGCCTCCCAGCGGGTCTGAGCCTCGGGGCGGTCGAGCGCCTCGATCAGCGCGGGCACGCAGGACACGACGCGCTGCGGATCGCGCTCGGCAAGCAGGTGCAGCACGCGGGCGGCAAACTGGCGGATGCGGCGTGTGGGGCAGCCGAGCTCCTGGACCAGGCGGTCGACGGCGTTCTCATTCTCCTCTGCCAGCTGGAGCTGTGCCAGCTCCTCGTCGGTGAGCTGTTCGTCTTTATTTTCTGCCATAGTTACCTCTTCTTACTATTTCTTAGCGTGCTTGCCAGCACCCTTGCTGTCATCGGTGACCGAGATGAGCTGTCGGTCGGCTGCGCCATTGTGACGCGCACGGCGGCGTTCCTCGGCGTCGCCCGCATCGGCGGCGGCGCGATGAGCCTTGTTGACGTTAAAAACCTCGTCGTGCTTGCGCCATGGACCGACGGACTCGCCAAAGCTCATCTTAAGACCGGCGATAAAGCCGCCGAGCCAGCCGATCGGCGCAAACTGCACCAACGGGAACAGCGAAAACACCCAGGTCAGCAGGACGACTGCCGCCGCACCTGCAAAGTTGGCAATCCAGTAGTCGCGCTTGGTGATGACGCGCTTTTCGCACGCCCACTGGCCGCACAAAAAGCCAATGTAGATCGCAAAGAGAAAGAGCACCAGCGCTAGTACCACGAACGTCCAGCTCATGGGCGCTACTCCCCGTGATGGTGGCCGCAGCAGCACTCGTGGCCATCATCATGGCCGTGGCCGCCGCAGCACTCGTGGTCCTCGCCATGGTGGTGGCCGCAACCGCACTCGTGGTCGTCGCCGTGCTCGCCGCAACCGCAGCCGCCCTCGTGAGCACCGTGCTCTTCGGGACGATACTGCGACCAATCCAGACCGGCGGCGATGGCGTCAGCCTCCTCCTTGTAGAGGACCGTGATGGCCTGGGTGCCCAGCTTGGCGCCACCGATGGCGTCGAGCATGTCGTAGAGCGTAAAGGCGACGTCGGCGCCGGGCAGCGCAAGCTCGCGATCGTCGGCATAGGCGAGCGCCAAGCGCAGGTCCTTGATGAAGTGCTCGACCATAAAGCCGGGCTTGTAGTCGCCGTCGAGCGCCTTGGGAGCCAGGCTCTCCATGGCGCCGGACTTGCCGGTACCGCCCAGGATCATCTGGCGGGTCTTCTCCAGATCGAGGCCGCTCAGCTCGGCAAATGCCATGGCGTCTGCCATGCCGACCATGCAGGCGCCCAGCGACACCTGGTTGGCGAGCTTGGCAGCCTGGCCCTTGCCGGCGCCGTCGAAGCAGCAGATGGTTGCCGCGAAGGTGGAAAGGATGTCGCGGACCGGGGCGATGTCGTTCTCGGTAGCGCCCACGATAGCTGTGAGCGTGCCGGCGATAGCTCCCGACTCGCCGCCGGTGACGGGGCAGTCAAACGCCATGCGGCCGGAGACCTGGGCGGCCTCGGCAATGTCGCGCGCCAGCTCGGGCGAGCTCGTGGTGAGGTCGATCAGGACCGCGCCGGGCTTAGTGCACGCGAGCAGACCGTCACCCGCCAGGTAGAGCTCCTCGACCTCGGAGGGATAACCCACCATGGTAAAGACAACGTCGGCGTTCGCCGCGGCATCTGCCGGCGTATCAGCCCAGACGGCGCCGCGCTCGATAAGCGTGGCGGCCTTGGACTTGGTGCGGTTGTTGACCGTGACGGGATAGCCGGCGTCCAGGATGTGGCCGGCGATGGGGGCACCCATGATTCCGGTGCCGATGAATGCGACGGAGAGCTTGTTTGCCATGAAACCTTTCCTTTTGGGTTGGGTGTTGTTACTAGGTTGAATACTCAGTGCCAGCGTTTCGGCCGTGACTTGAGGGCACTTGCAGCCGCAGCGCCTACCTACTCGCCTCGCACGCGGCGCGCGATGCGGTCGGAAAGCGAGGCTTTCTCGGCGCGATTCTTGCCCCAAAACGCGCAGGCCACCATGCCGGGGCCCACGTGCGAGCCAATGGTGGGACCCACGGAGCCGCGAATGATCGTGACGTCGGCGCAGCCCTTCTCCTTGCGGATGGCGGCTTCGAGCCAGTCACCGTCCTTTTCGGCATCGGCCGTCATGATGGCGATGGGCATGGTGCGATCGGGCACGTAGTTCTCGCGGAACGACTTGAGGATGGACTTGAGCGCCTTCTTGCGGCCGCGGTTGACGCCGATCAGCGACAGCGAGCCGGCCAGGTCGTAGGAGAGCTCGGGCTTGACGTCGAGCTTTGCCGTGAGCTGCGCCGCCGCGGGCGGAATGCGGCCGCCGGCAGCCAGTGCGTCGAAGCTCTCGAGCGTAAAGTAGCCGTGCACGTAGGTCTTGGCCTCGTTTGCCCAATCGACCAGCTGCGTGGCGGTCAGTCCCGCCGAACGCTGGCGCACGGCCTCGAGCGCCAAGAGCGCGCCGGTCGCGCAGGGCAGAGCGTTGTCGACCACGTAGAGCTCAAAGTTGGGATACTCGGCGCGCACGGCGTCCGCCGCCTGGCACGCGGAGTTGTAGCTCGACGACAGCGCCGAGGTAAAGCACAGGTAGACCGTGGGCGTGCCCTCTTTGGCGCACTCGGTAAAAAACTCGATATAGCGACCGAGCGACACGGCGGAGGTAGACACGCGAGCGCCGGCGCGCATGCGGTCGTAGAACTCCTTAGGGCTCATGCTCGACCAGATATCGTCCGTGCGCTCCTCGCCATCGATAATGAAGGGGAAACCCAGGATATCGACATCGAGGTTCGCGGCGACCTCGGGGCTAAAGTCGCAGCAGGTATCGACGACGATGCGGCAGCGGTCAGAATGGCCGGTAGATGCAGCCTTGTCCATCAAAGCGACTCCTTACGTAAAAAGGCGGCCATCCGCATGGGATGGCCGCCAACCGTTAACTCATGCAAGTTAACGTATTTTACTCGTCAAGTGTTTCGATACGGGGCTTGATGATGCCATATCCACCATTCTTACGGTGATACACCACATTGATGAGGCCAGTCGTCGCGTTCTCGAACACGTAGAAGTCGTGGCCCAGCAGATCGGTCTGCACCAGCGCCTGCTCCTCAGTCATCGGGGTGACATCGATGACCTTCTCGCGGACGAGCAGGTCGTCCTCCTCCTCGGGCAGCAGCAGGTCGGCCAGATCCTCGACGCGCTCGACCGGCGCGACATCCGCTGCGCTGGCACCGCCCTGGCGGTTGTCCACGACCTTGGTCTTGAACTTGCGCAGCTGGCGGGTGACCTTATCGGCGGAGAGGTCGATGGCGGCGTACATATCCGCACCGTGCTCGGCAACGCGAATCACCGAACCGCGGGCACGAACCGTAACCTCGACGATTGCCGGGTTGGGGTTCGAGGGGTTCTTCTCATAGCGAAGTACAACGTCGACCGTCATGGGCTCGATATCGAAAACCTTGAGCGCCTCGCCGATCTTCTCATCCACATGCGCACGCAGAGCATCGGTTACCGTCGTCTTGCGTCCAGAAACCTTGATATCCATACGTGGCTCCAATCTGCCTCGGGGACTTACTGTACTGGCTATGTACCCATTGCCGTGCATTTAATCACGCGGATTCCCAAAGACCCGAATAACGATTGCTTGATACCGCATACCGAAGTCTCGCACTTTTCTGTGGCAAAGTGCGCTATGGGAGAGCAACGGCGACTTTGGTTTTGCACCTAAAAAACGTATTTGACCTGCTGGTTTTATGGAAACGAAAAAGCCGGGCCCCCCTGTTGGGAAAGCCCGGCAATGCGTGTTGAAACCGTGAAGAGGCCTCTCTCCTAGCGCATGGGAGACGCCACCCCTAGCAATAACTAGCTATTGAGTTTGTTAATGTCGTCGTCGGTGATGGTGGCTTCCTGGCTGGACGATTTGTCCTCGGAGTTTGCACCCTCGCTGCTCGAATCGGAGGATGCGGACTCGCTGGATCCGGTGTCGGTCGACTGCACGTCGGCGCCCGAGACCGTCTTGGTGGTGAGGTCATAGGGCATCGTACCGTACCAGACGGAGTGGACCGCCTCGAGCGTGCCATCGACCGTGATACCGTCGAGGGCATCGCTCACGGCACGGCATAGCTCATCGTTGGCCGCGAGGCCCGCGACGCCGAGCGTCGAGGGTGTCTCGAGCGCGCCGACGTAAGAGATCTGGCTCATCAGGCGCGCAAGGTAGCCGCCGGCCGTGGAATCGCAAATCACGTAGTCGATCTCGCCGGACTCGAGCGCCTCAAAGCACTCGTTGATGTTGGAGAAGGTCTTTTGGTTGGCCGTGATGCTCTGCTTGGCGAGCGCTTCCTGCGAGGCCGAAGAGGTCTGAACGCCCAGGGTAGCGGCGTTAAGCGTTTCGGTGGAAACGCTCAGCGACTCGCCGTCGCTCGTCTTTCCGAACACTGCCGCAGCGTCGTACAGGCAAGTACCAAGCGTGCTGATGTCACCATCCGTGGAATTGATGTCGCCAATGAAGATGTCGGCCTTTTTGTCGCCAAGCGCGGAATCGGCAGAAGACGCATCGACGAAGGCAACCTTGAGGCCCATGCGACTTGCAAGGGCGCGGGCAGCGTCGACCGCGTAGCCCGTGAGGTTACCATCGGCGCCCTGCATGGCCTGCGGAGCATCGGAGGTATCGAGGGCAACCGTCAGGGTGCCGGGAGTGACCAGGGCATCGTCCGACACCGTAGGGGTAACGGTCTCGCGCTCGATCTGGTCAATCGTGGGTGTCGTGAACGTGGACAGTGGATTGAACGCGCATCCGCTCAAGCCCAATACGGCAATGACCGCCGCGGTCCCAGCACCTAACCGAGCCGCGTGCATCAAGCTGCCCCTCACCATGTCCACTACCCTGCCTTCTGTGTCGTATACAATCCGTGCGTTGCGCGGAATAACGGGTTGTTCCCACCAGCTGACCTGGTATTTGACCCCACACTTGCGCACCGGGGTGTTTGCTCGGGAGGCCGTAGCCACCTTCACGACTGGCCCGCTCGCCCGCGAGGCGGTATTGCCCCAAAGATAGTAGAACGGACGGTGCGGCTTACATCTAGGACGCGCCATGATCGCGCCGCGCGCACGCGGTCGCTTACGTGGATCCCTTTGACCGCGTCTGTCTTGGACTAGGATGGACATTTTGTCCGTCCGCAACCACAGCCTGGCAGGAACGTAGCGCATTATAGCTAAGTTCAAGCTAAAGTTTAAGGTTAGGGGCGTCATTCGCACCGTGAGCACAGATTTTGCAGGTCGGAGCGGACTATTCGTGCCCCCATGAAGCCCGGAGCTCCCCTACGGGGAGCTCCGGGGCACCCGTCTCAGGGTGCCGTGTGCAAAAAACGGCAAATATGAGTACTGCTACCAATTTAGTAGCAGCGTTTTTCCGCCCCACGAGCCCTTTTTGAGTTCCGTACAGCCCGCTTGGCGCCAAGATATTCCACATTCGTTTATTATCTCTTCACTGAATCCAGATTTTCGGCTCAGGTTTCTCTGTTTTTCCTGTCACTAATCTAGTAACAGTACTCATATTTGCCGTTTTTTGCACAGAGCATATAACAAACCCCCTATAAAGCCATAGTTTTACGCCGGCTTGAGCCCAAAGCACGCTCGGAGCGTATTCAGCAGAGCATCTTGCCTCTTTCGACGAGCCTCTACACGATTCTGATATCGCTTACCCATGCGTTGGTAAATGCGCCATGCGAGCGCTTCCATCGCTTCCATGTCGCAGAGCATTTCGTTGTTGACCGTCGCGACCTCGATTCCCATAGTAATCAAACCCGTGTTGCGTTTTTCATCATGAATACGTCCCCTCCGGGAGGAATGGCCCAGCTCACCGTTGTATTCCAGGTCAAACCGGGCTGCTTCCTGATACGCATCGCAAACTGCATGTGGCAACCCCGAGATTGCCTGCGCGCGGTCATCGAACTCGATCTTGTAGTCGGTCTTAAAGGGACCGCAGGCAAATCCGCCATAGGAAAACGGAAGCGAAAACAGAGCGAGCATGATGCACTCCATGGGCGAGAGCAGGTTTTCTGACAGGTAGGGACACAGGCGCAGCAGCTGTTTGGCCGCACTCCCCTTGCATGCCGCAAGGTAATCTGCCAGGCGATCGGGCGTCAGCACTGGCTCGACTTCAAAGTAGCCCACGTCTGCCGGTTGGTCCTTGTCCTTTGCAAGCCTATTCGCAACAGGCGAGGTATAGGGAGGTAGATACTTCCCGCGATCGCTCAGTGAAATCTTGGAACACAGTTCCTGGGCCAGGGCAAACGCCTGGATACAGCCGACCTCGCGAGCGACGGCAACACAAAGGGCCTCGGGAGATAGGCTGTACATCCCCGGTTCCACCTCTAGAATCGAGCCGGCAGGCAACCCGGAGCACACGGACCAGTCCACGCCAGGCATGCGGCGGCGCTGCACCGCAGATCCCACCAGCAAGCACAGATCTTCTTGCACCTCGCCGCTTTTGGCTCCAATTCGAACCAGGTCGGAAAGATAAATATCCTCGGTCGAAGGCGATGACGCACACAGCACGCGGCGCTCCTCCTCGGGCTCAAGGTCCTTCCAGCCGACGTAGCCCATCTGCCGGCGCTCGGCGCGCATCATACGCAACGCCGAGGCGCCCGTCAGGATCACGGAAGCCGCTAGCTGCTCTTTTGTCGGTTTGTCACACTGCCTGATTGTTACCGCCACACGAATCACCCCTACCAAACGCGTGCGATAGCGAGGCCATCAACGGCCGCGGCACCGGCGCGCTTGAGTTCCGCCGAAGCCACTGCCATCGTCGCACCCGTGGTGATAACGTCGTCGATAAGCAGCAGGCGGCGGCCCCGCACGTCCTCAACGGTCTCGTACATGCCTCGGGCGCGTTCACGGCGCTCTTCACGACCGAGTTCACGCTGGTCGCCATGGCCGTACTTAACGAGGGCGTCGAGCAGCGGAACACCCGACAGCTCGCAAAATGGGCGCGCGATGGCTTCCATATGATCGAAGCCGCGTCGCCGAAACGCCGCCGCCGTCGCGGGCACAAACACCACTGCATCGGCGCCGGACAACACACCGCCTAAGCGTTCGGGTGCCGCGACCTGGGCATGTAAGGCGGTGTCGTATAGCAGCTCTGCCAGATACGGCGCCAGACGTCGCTCGCCCGCATCCTTGTACGCTTTAATGATGCGCGGCAGCGGATGCGCATAGACGGCGCACGCCAGGCAGCGGTCGAGCGCCTCCGCCATTGCCGAAGACGTGCCCTCGACCGAACACTCAGTGCACAGCAAATCCCCAAACGGGGCGCCACATCGGGTGCAGCTATGACGTGGGTCGATGAGCGTGAGCGCGGCCAGGCAGTCTTGGCAAATAAGCGCACCGGCGCGCTCGCAGCCGGTACATCGTGTTGGCGACAATGCCTCGAGCGCCTCGTACGTCGCGCGCTCGGCAAACGGTAGCAATTCGTCCGCAAACGGTAGGGCACCAGCACTCTGCAGACGGCTCAATATGTTCAGATGGCTCTTCAAGACACAACCCTCCCTACGCTCGATCGCAGGGAGGGTTGTTGATTCGGCGCTATGATACCCCGATGCGCTCGGGGCAAGGCGGGTTAAATCCGCTCGCGGGCGTTATTCGCCGGCGGGCGGTTGTGGTGCGGACGAAGACGGGGTCGAGCCCTCGCCACCATCCTGGCGCGGCTTGCGGGAACGACGACGGCGACGGCGCTTTTGACCCTGGTCGGCCGAGCCCTCGCCACCGCGATTCTCGCGCGGCTCGCGCTCGTCGCGAGCGGCGCCACGCGAAGCCTTGGCAGCCGCTCCCCCGCCATCCCCGGGACGACGGCGCGTGACCTTGACCTCGCCATCCGAGACCTGATCGGCCACGGAGGGCACTGAGGGCTTCTGTTGCGCGCCCGAGGAATGGCGACGGCGCGGACGCGGCGCGCGCTCCTCCTCGCCACGTGACTTGCCGCTCTTGTCGACAGGCGCATCGGAGGCCGAGGCGCCCTTGGAAGCGGCACCGGCCTCGCGAGCAGCTGCGGCGCGGAAGGCGTCCTCGCGCTCCTCGCTCGACAGATGACGGCGGCGGCGACGTGTGGGGTTCATGCCGCCGCCGCGATTCTGCTGCTGGGGCTGCTGAACCTCGCGCTCGCGAGAGGCGTTCTTGCCCGCGGCTGCAACCTCGGTAGCATCGCCCGAGCCCGCGCGCTTGCGACGGCGACGGCCATCGGCCGCCCCCTCGGCCTCGGGTGTCTCGGCCTTACCGCGGCCTTTTCCGCGGCCACGGCCCTCGCCCTGACCCTGACCGGCGCGAGCATCGGATTCAGCATCGCGACGACGGCGCTTGGGCATCGACGTGCCGGCCAGACGGTCGGCACTCGACAGGCCATCGCCCACATCGACGCCGTTTTCGCGATCGAGCTCCATGAGCGCCAGGCGCATCTCGGGCGACTCGATGCGCTCGAGCACGTCGCGCGTCACGCAGTCGGGGCGGCAGTTGCAGCCCTGCTCGGCGGCCTTCTTTTTGCAGCCCTCCGAGCACGTCATATCGGCTAGGTTGACCTTAAAGACTTTGCCGTTCTCCAGGCGCAGCACCAGCTGCTCACGCGGCGTGTCATACTCCTGGATACGCGCCTTGCCAAGCGGCGTATCGATGAGCGTCTTCTTTTTGGGCGCACGGCTCTTAAAGTCCTTGTAGGCCTCGAACTCGTAGCGCAGGCAGCACATCAGACGACCGCACACGCCGCTGATCTTGGAGGAATTGAGCGGCAGGTCTTGCTCTTTTGCCATGCGAATCGAGACGGGCTCAAACTGTCCGCCAAAGCGCGTGCAGCAGAGTTCCTGTCCGCACTGGGCATAGCCGCCCACCAGGCGGGTCTCGTCGCGCACGCCGATCTGGCGCATGTCGACGCGAATGTGCAGCGTCGAGGACAGGTCCTTGACGAGCTGACGGAAATCGACGCGCTCCTCGGCAGCAAAGTAGAACACAGCCTTCTCGCCGCCAAACAGGTACTCGACGCCGACCGGCTTCATCTCGAGGTCGAGTTCCTTGACCAGACGGCGGAAGTCGACCATGGCCTCGTCACCCTGGATAGCCAGGTCGTCGGCAAGCTGCAGGTCGATGTCGCTCGCCACGCGCAACACGGGCTTGAGCGGCTGACCGATCTCGTCTTGCGGCACCTCGAAGGGATCGGCCGTGACCAGGCCGATCTCGGTTCCGCGCTCGGTAGAACAAATGGCATAATCGGCCTCGAGGATATCCAGATCCTGTGGGTCGAACCACAGGTCGCGCGAGGCGTAGGTAAACTTAACGGGTACGACTAACGGCATTTCAGTGCCTTCCTGATATCGAACAGCATGACCTCGATGGCCAGCTGGGGAGTAACGTTTCTGGCGATGTTGCGCTCAGCGGTGGCAACCGCCTCGAGCGCCTGGGTGGCACCCGCAACATTCGTCGCCGCGGCAAGCCGCCCGATCGTGTCGCGCACGTCCTCGTTCACAACGTCTGCCGCCTCATCCTGAAGCGTCAGCAGCACGTCGCGCATGAGCGTCCGCGCGCTCGCCAGCGCTTCCATGATACCCGAACGCTCGCGCGCGTTGAGTTCGCGCTTGTTGCGGTCCTCAAGCTGCTTCAATGCTCCACGCGACAGGTAGTCGGCATTTTGCTCGAGCACCTTTTCCTGTGTGGACTTGACCTCGGCGAGCGGCGCCTTGACGGCGACGATGAGCGACTTGGCGCGACTGAGCACATCGGCCTCGTCGGCGGCGATGAGCGAGTCGATGGCACGGACCATCTGGCGACGGGCGTCCTGGCGCTCGGCGCTCTTAAGGAACTCGATACCGCGCGTGGGGCTTCCCGCCACAGCGACGGCCATGCGGCAGCGCGCGGGATCCTGACCGGTGGCGCGGCTCACGGCCTGCGCGGCCACAGTGGGCGAAACCAGCCGAAACGGTACGCACTGGCAGCGGCTCACGATGGTGGGCAGCATCACGTCGGCCGAGGTGCCCAACAGGATGAACATGACACCCTCGGGCGGTTCCTCGAGCGTTTTGAGCAGCGCGTTGGCGGTGTTGGCGCGCAGCTGTTCGGCACGGTCGATGATGTAGACCTTTGCCTTGGCGCGGATGGGTGCCAGGGGCACGTCGTCGAGCAGCTCGCGGGTCTGCGCGATGAGGTAGCCCGTAGCGCTCTCGGGCGTGTAATAGTGCACGTCGGGATGCGTATGACGGGCGACGCGCACGCAGCTGTCGCACGAACCACAGCCGTCCTGCTCGCACAGGAATGCCTGGGCAAGCGCCCATGCGGCGTCAAGCTTACCGGCGCCGGGCGCGCCCAAGAACAGGTAGGCGTGCGATGCGCGGCCGCTTGCGATGGCGTTGGTCAAAAAGTCGCGCACGCGCTGTTGGGTGTCGAGCTTGGCCAGCAGGCTTGTCTGAGCCGGGACCATGTTACTCGGCCTCCCGGGCAAGCGCGGCGGCGACGGCGTCTTGCGGAATGTCGAGACCGTACGCGCGAACCAGCTCGACCGTCTGCGCGAAGACTTCCTCGATGGACGCGGTCGCGTCGATGAGCTTTACGCGGTTTGGCTCCTCGGCGGCAATTGCGCAAAAACCCTGGTAGACACGCTCTTGGAAGGCCATGCCCTTAGCCTCCATGCGATCTGCCGCACCGCGGTCGGCCATGCGCAGCGCCGCCTGCTCGGGCGTGATGTGATAGACGAGTGTGAGCGCCGGGTGCGTACCCGCGACGGCCAGGTTGTTGGCGTCGCGCACTATCTGGCGATTGAGGCCATCGGCAAACGCCTGGTAGCAGGTCGTGGAATCGTAGAAGCGGTCGCACAGGACAACCTTGCCGGCAGCAAGGGCGGGCGCGATGACCTCGTGCACCAACTGAGCGCGTGCCGCCTCGTAGAGCAACAACTCGCAGGTGTCGCCCATCGCCGTATTGGCGGGGTCGAGCAGCAGAGCACGGATCTTTTCGCTGATGGCGGTACCGCCCGGCTCACGCAGGGTCACAACCTGGTAGCCGGCAAGGTCGAGCGCACGGGCAAGCAGGCGCGCCTGCGTAGATTTACCGGCGCCATCGACACCCTCGAGCGTAATGAAGCTATGTTGAGCGGGCTCAAAAGCCATGGGCGCAGCCCCTTCCTACAAGGCGCGTAAATGCAGATATATATCAACCAAGCCATGATACCCCAGTGCTCGGCGCGTCCCAAATCCCACCTAGCCAATGGCTACTCAGGTGGCAGTTAGGGACGTTCCTAAACTGCCGGCAGAAAAGGAACGTCCCCAACTGCCGGCTTTTTGGGGTGCTGGGTATAATCGTCGTATTGCATTGAAATGTGGCGAAAGGAGTGGCAATGTCTCGGTATTGCGCCTCGTGCGGCAAGCTTCTTGCAGATAATGCCAAGTTCTGCACCTCGTGCGGTGCACCCGTTGAGCAAACAACCGCGAGCGATAGCCAGCCCGCTTTTGAGCAGACCGGCTCCCTTGATACGCCGCAAGCCAAGGCGGACGACCCCCTCGCCTATCGCCCCGACCCCGCCGCAAGCCCTGCGGCCGTCGAGACCACGCAGCGCATACCCGTCGCGAGCGGCTCGCCCCAACAGGAGCCGGCTCCCGCATACACGCCCGCTTCGCCACAGACCCCCGCTCCCAAAAAGAGCGGCACCGGGCCGCTTATCGCCGTTATTGTTGTGCTGGTGGCGATCATCATCGCCCTGGTCGTTTTCTTTGTGATCAAGCCTTTCGACAACGCCGCCACGCAGACGACTGCCGAGGTAGCTAAGCTGCACCATGACGTCGACGACGATGACCTAAAGCCTCTCGGCGACCCCAACAGCCTGTACGACGATGATGACGATGACGACGAGGATGGCGGCGAAGCAACGCTCTCCGAGCAGAATCTCTACCGCCGACTGAGCGAATACTACGACTTGCTCGAAGACCTCGACAACTACGTCCGTGGCTGCGCGCAGAACTTCAACGGCAGCTATCTGGAAGAGGATCGAACCACCCGTCAAAATCTCGCCGACGTCGCCGAGCGCACGGAGGACACCATCGAGCAGTATTACGACATCGTCGAGGACCTAGACGTCCCGACGAGCTCCAAGAACTACAGCTCCTGGAAGGACATCATCGCCCTGTACGACGACCTGGATCACCGCATTGACGCAATCTGTGATGCCTGGGAGATCAGCCTGAAATACGCCAAGCCTGCGGACCACAAGAATGAGATCGTGGCGCCGCTGTCGCGCGACAACGTGGCGGGCACCAATGACAATAAGTACCGCCTAGACTTTGAGGAGCGCTATCCCGACGCCAAACCCGTCGAAGTGAACTAGCGCTTTGTCGTTCCCGAGCCGGCAGTTAGGGACCGTCCCAAACTACCGGCAGAGACGATATGAGCAGGACATAAAAACATTGAGAGCCCCTGCTGCATGAAAGACCGCGGATTAGGCCGACAATGGTGAGTGTCTAATCCAACCGTGGCGGCCACGCCGCATTCATGGAAGGGGCTCCCATGCTCGATACTACCACCTTCATCGGCCTCGACGTCCACGCCCGCTCGATAAAGGCCGTCTCCCTCGACGTCATGACCGGGGAGGTACGTGCCGCGACCTTCGGCTACGACGCCGGCGCCGTCGCGGAGTGGGTCCGTTCCATGGACCCCAGGGCCAGGTGCGTGTACGAGTCCGGGGTCACGGGCTTCGACCTGCAGAAGAGGCTTTCCGGCCTGGGGGTCGACTGCGTGGTCGGCGCCGTCTCGAAGATGATCAAGCCCAGCGCGGACAGGCGCAGGAAGAACGACCGCAACGACGCCGAGTTCCTCGCCCGCATGCTGTCGGTCGGCAACGTCGTCGAGGTGTGGGTCCCCGACGACGAGTGCGAGGCCGCCCGCGACCTGACCAGGGCGCTCGAGGACGCGAGGGACGACCTCTCGCGCGCGAAGCAGCGGCTCTCCAAGTTCCTGCTCAGGCACGGGCTCGCCTTCGACGAGAGGACGCCCACCGGCCGCAGGAAGGGCAACTGGACCCGGGCGCACTGGTCCTGGATCGAGTCGATTAGGTTCGCGGAGGGGGCCGACAACGACGTGCTCGCCTACTACGTCGACGCGGTCAGGCGGGCGGCGGAGGAGAAGGCGCGGCTCGAGGGGCTCGTCGAGGCCGAGGCCCGCAAGCCCAGGTGGAGGAGGAGGGTCGACTCCCTCCGCTGCCTCAAGGGCGTAGACACCGCGTCCGCCGCCGACCTCGTGTTCGAGGCCGGCGAGTTCTCGAGGTTCAGGAACGCCCGGTCGTTCGCCGCATGGGTCGGCCTGACGCCCTCCGAGCACTCCAGCGGGGAGAGCGACCGCAGGGGCGCGATCACCAAGGCAGGCAACAAACACCTGAGGAAGGCGCTGGTCGAGGCCGCGTGGCACTACCTGACGTGCTCGGGGCGGCCGAAGGACCTCGCCAAGGGCCAGGCCCCGGACCGGGGCGCCCGGAGGCATGCCGCCAAGGGCGTGCGGAGGCTGGTCGAGAGGCGGGAGGCGCTGCTCGCGCGCGGGGTCCACGGCAACAAGGCGAACGTGGCCACGGCGCGCGAGCTCGCCTGCTGGGTATGGGCGGTCGGCCTCATGGCCGAGGAGGCGTAGGGGGTGTTCCTATAGTTTTGTCAACTGGGAAATGCTCTTCGTGCGACCGAATCGCGGCATGCTGACGCCAAGCCATTAGGCCGGTGGGCTTCAGTCTGCTCGGTGCGTTTCGGCTAGGCTGCGTAAGGCACCCTGTCTCGCATGACCGCGTAGATGACCTTCAGTCTCTTTCGCGCCAGCGCCTTGAGCGCCTTGCCGTGCGACATGCCCCGCTCTCGGCACCTGGTGTAGTAGTCGCCCCATCTCCCCTCTGTCCGGGTGAGGCAGTTACATGAGAATATGAGCAGGTTCTTCAGCCTCTTGTTGCCTTGGCGCGATGCCGTCACCGAGGAGATCGAGGTTCCCGACTGGCGGTTGCGCGGCGCCAGGCCGCAGTACGACGCGAGCCTGTCGTGACTGGGGAAGTCTTCGATGTCGATGGAGATCGCAAGCTCGGAAGCGGTTTTGGGCCCGATGCCCGGCACCGTCAGGAGGCATCGGTAGGTATCGTCGCCCTCGAGCAGGGCGGAGATCTCCGCCGTGATCGCCTCGATCTCCGCCGAGTTCTCGGATATCCTGCGCGCGAGCAGTTTCACCGCCCGGTCCTCGGCGGCGACGACCGACGCATCCGGCCTTGTCGAGGAGGTTGTCGAGCGGACGAGGGCCTCGATCTTACCGCGCGCCGCCCCACGCGTGAGCGCCGCCGCCCTGCGGGGCCCGGCGTCGGCTACCGACCAGGCCCCGCCGAGGGATGCCATGAGCCTCAGCTGGGGCCCGTCGGACAGGTCGACCAGTGCCTCGAAGGCGGGGCACGATTCCAGCAGGATGCTGCGCAGCCGGTTCTTATTCCTAGTGTTCTCGCAGGTCAGGAAGTTCCTCTGGGCGGCCAGCGCCCTCGCCGCCGCAATCGTCGGACCTGGGTCTCCGACCGGCAGGAGCGCGTCGGGGATGCCAAGCGCCGTCTTCGCGATGACCATCGCGTCTCGCTCGTCGGTCTTGGCGTCGCCGGCGAAGAGCCTGGCGGCCCCGTGCGCCGCGAGTCCCGGCAGGTACGCCGCCGACATCCCGGCCGCCCTGGCGCGGGCGAGCGCGAGGGCGCCTATGTTGCGCGACTGGTCGACGACCACGAGCGCATCGGGGAAGCGGCCGAACAGCGAGTCCAGGTCGTCCTCCCTGTTCGCGACGGGGGTGCTCAACAGCACCTCGCCGTCTCGAGTCGCGACGCATGCCCAGTGGGACGATTTCCCGACATCGAGCCCGATGACGGCTTCCGACATTCTAATTGGTGCCACGGTGGTATCCTCCAATCGGTAGGCCGATCGGAACCCCTCCCCGCGACACCCACATTACCTGGCCGTGGCGCTTGCGCCCGGCAGTTTCCTATCAGTCGTCCGGAGCGGCGAGCGCCCCCGGTGGCAACACCCCCCGGGCCCTCTACGGGGCAGGGGCAGACGGCCATCCGGAGGCGCCCGATCGGCGGCCCCTCGGGGCTTGCCCGTATCGTAGGCAATGCGCCGAATGCTCGCCATCGAAATTTATCGATGACCTATTTCAGACTGTAATGGGCGGTCCCCCGCACATAAGCCAGTCACCCCGGAAGCGGTTCGATCCGAAGCCGTTGAGGCGAACCTCAGGTCCCTTTTCTGCGAGCGCCCAGGGCGCCACACGCGTGCACAGACTGTCGGTTCGACGTAGAAGCCTCAGCCGTAGCAACGGATTGCCCAGCGAGAGATCGCCGCGGGCGGATATTAAACTGCAAAGACGAGCGTCGGTAAGACACGCCGAGGTCGCCGCGGACGGGCTGATATAGGGAGAGGGCCTGGCCCCATATCGTTGGGGCCAGGCCCGATTTTGCCTCTTGGCAATGTCCTGCTCATATTAAAAGGAACGTCCCTAACTGCCGGACAAAAAACGAGCGAGGCTTTTGAGGTCCTCGCTCGTTTTTGTTTTAGGTGATGTTTCGACCGTGCGGCTACTTGTCGGCAGCGGTCTTTTTGGTAGTCGACTTCTTCGCGGTCGTCTTCTTGGCGGCAGTTGCTTTCTTAGCCGTGGTCTTCTTTGTCGCCGTGGTCTTCTTTGCCGTGCTCGCCTTGGTTGTGGTCTTGCGGCCGCGGGCCGGCTTCTTCTCCTTGGTCGGACAGTCCATGTTGACGCAGATACGCCACGGGCCGCGCGCCGTGTTGACCACCACGATGGGGGCGCCGCACTCGGGGCAGGTCTCACCCGTCGCCTCGAGCTTACCGCGCGCCGGTAGAGGATAGCTCACGCCGCAATCGTCATAGTTGGTGCAGCGGATAAAGCGCTTGCCGCTCTTCTCGCTCTTGTGCGCGATCAGGTCGCCATGGCGTCCGGCCTCGGCACACACCTTGCACTCGCCCACCTTAAGGTCGGGCTCGTAGTTGGTGGGGCATGTGGGGTTCACGCAAATCTCGAAGGCCTTCTGGCGGAACGGCTGACACTTAATGCGCGGCGCACCGCACTCGGGACACACGGCGGCCTCGCCCTCGAGCGGGCTCACCTTGACGCCACTCGGCACCGGATAGGTCACGTCGCAGTCGGGCCATCCCATGCAGCCGATAAAGCTGCCACGGGTCTTGGCGCTCGTCTTCATAACCAGGTCCTTGCCGCACTTGGGGCAGGCGCCCACGCGCGCATCGGCCGTGACGGCGTCGCTGATGGCGTCGCCCAGCTCCTGCGTATGCTTGAGCAGCTCGTCGAGCACACCGGCCAGCAGCGCACGCGAGTGTGTCACGACATGCTCTTCGGTGTCCTCGCCGCGCTCCACGCGGGTCATGTCGCCGTCGAGTTCGCTGGTCATATCGGGGCTCGTGATGCGCGGGGCAAACTGCGTCAGTGCGTCGATGATGGCGATACCCAGCTGACTCGGCTCCACGGGATCATTTTTGAGATAGCGCACGGCATACAGGCGCTCGATGATGCTCGCGCGCGTGGACTTGGTGCCCAGGCCGCGCTTCTCCATCTCCTGCACGAGCTTGCCCTGGCTGTAGCGCGCGGGCGGCTCGGTCTGCTTGGCCTCGAGCTTAATGTCGAACACATCAACCGTATCGCCCTGCTCCAGCGGCGGCATCTGCTCGTCGCGCTTGAGTCCGTACGGGTATGCCTCGCGGAAACCCGGGGTCACGAGCACATCGCCCGAAGCCACGAACGGCTCACCGTTCACGTCGAGCTCGAGCTTGGTGTTCTCGATGGTCGCGGGACCCATAAGCGTCGCCAGGAAGCGGCGGGCGATAAGATCGTAGAGTTTGCGTTGGCCGCCATCAAGCGTGGACGGATCGCCCTCGCCCGTGGGGTAGATAGGCGGGTGGTCGGTGGTCTCGACCTTGCCGCGCGTGGGCTTCATGGGACCGGCGAGTACCTTTTTGCACACGGGTGCCAGCGCCGGGTTAATCTTTGCCAGGTCGCTCACCACGGCGCCCAGATCAAGCGTCGCGGGGTATACGGTATTGTCGACACGCGGGTAGCTGATGAGGCCCGCCATGTAGAGGGACTCGGCGATGCGCATGGTACGCGCAGGCGAGATACCCTCGGCTGCGGCGGCAGCCTGCAGTGAGGTGGTCGCAAACGGCGTGGGCGGCTGCTGCTTGCGCGAGCGCTTGGTCACCGCGGCGACGGTTGCCGTCTTGGCACCGTCAACGTGACCGTACGCCGTCTCAGCAGCATCCTTGTCGGTAAAGCGCGCCGTCTTGTGCGCGATCTTAAAGCGATCGTCCTCGGCAGCGCCTTGCGCGGCGCCCATGCCGCGGATCTGCCAATAGTCCTCGGGCACAAACGCCATGCGCTCGCGTTCGCGCTCGACCACCAGGGCAAGCGTCGGCGTCTGCACGCGGCCGGCGGAACGCACGTTGCCAAAGCCGCCAAACTTGGCGAGCGTCAGGTAGCGCGTGAGCACCGCACCCCAAATGAGGTCGATGTGCTGACGGCTCTCGCCGGCGTCGGCCAGGTTCTGGTCGAGCGAGACAAGGTTATCGAAGGCCTGCGTGATCTCGGCCTTGGTAAACGAAGAATACTGGGCGCGGGCAACCGGCAAGTCCGGCGCAACCTCGCGCACCTTGTTGAGGGCGTCCGAACCGATCAGTTCGCCCTCGCGATCGAAGTCCGTGGCGATGATGACGCTGTCGGACTTTTTGGCGAGGTTCTTAAGCGAGCGAATGAGCTCCTTCTCGGCCGGCAGCTTAATGACGGGTGCCCAGGTGAGATACGGCAGACTCTCGAGCTTCCAGCCCTTGATGGAGATGCCGTCGGCAAGGAACGGCTTACGCTTGGTGTCGTAAGGCGGACGAGCCAGGCCATCGGGCATGTCGGCCGGCAGCATCTCGCCGTCCTCAGTAACCGAATACCAGCCCAGCTTTTTATCGAACAGCACGCTGTCGCAAAAATCGGGCGCAAGGATGTGGCCGGCCAGGCCGATGGTCACGCACTCCTCGCCCTTCCACTCAAAACGGTAGATGGCGGTGTTGTACACCTTATCCTTTTTGGGTTTGCCCGTGGACAGACGCTCGGCGATCTGACGCGCAGCGTCGTTTTTCTCGGCGATGATGAGCTTCAAAAGAGGCTCCTATCTCGTGTCTCTGCGGCTACGCCCGCCCGTATGGCGGCCGATTTACGCCCTTGCTTGCTCGATCTGCCCGATGAGCCAATCGCACCAGGCATCCATGCCCTCGCCCTTGCGCGCGCTCACGGCAAACCGCGGCGCCTGCGGATTGAGGTCATCGAGTGTCTTAGTATACCTATCCATGTCAAAATCGAAAGCCGGGGCCACGTCGACCTTATTGAGCAGCTGCGCGCCGGCGTGCTGGAAGATGCCCGGGTACTTGATGGGCTTGTCGTCGCCCTCGGGCACCGAGAGGATCATGATGGACAGGTTCTCACCCAGGTCAAAGTCGACCGGGCAGACCAAGTTGCCCACGTTTTCGATAAAGATGACGTCGATGTTCTCCAGACCGACGGCCTGGTCGAACGCGTCAACGGCCTCCATGATCATGTTGCCCTCGAGGTGGCACAGGCCACCCGTGTTGATCTGGATGGCGGGCATGCCGGCTTCCTTCATGGTAATGGCGTCGACATCCGAGGCGATATCGCCCTCGATGACGGCACAGCGCAGGCCAGCCTTGTCGCGCAGGCGCTCGTTGGTGCCCAGGATCGTGGTGGTCTTGCCCGAACCGGGGCTCGACAGCACATTGATCACATAGGTGTTTGTCTCTTTAAATCGCTGTCGCAGCTGATCTGCCAGGCGCTCATTGCGCGACAGAATCGGCGACGCGATATCAATCGTTTTCTCAGCCATACTCGGCACTCCTTACTTTGGCCCCTTTATACCCCATCACCAGATGGCTAGCAGGCTAATCGTCGGGGGTTTCGATTTCGATACTTGCGATGTCGAGCTCGCGGCCGTGCAGCAGACGCACGTTGGCGCCGCCACATTGGGGACAGCGGCAATGGAAGCGATCGTGCTCAAAGACCTCCCCGCAGTCCAGACACTCGCTTTGTGGATGGACTTCCTCCACGGCAAGCTCGCAGCCTCGCGTGAGCGGGTCCTCATCGCGAAATGTCTCCCACGCAAAGTCGAGCGCCTCGCGCACAACTTCGGTCATATCCCCGATACGCAGCGTTACCAAAACGGCGCGCGAGGCCCCCGCCCCACGCGCCGCGCGAATCACTGTATCGAGTATGCCGTTGACAATGCCAACCTCGTGCATACCGATTTACTCCTCGTCGTCCTCATCGTCCGAGAACAGGTCCAGACGGCTCACAAACAAGCCCTCCTTGCCCTCGCGCGCGGTAATGACCACGCGGGCAATAGCGAGCGAAATCTCGTAGAGCGAGAGCAGGGCGCCATACATGAGGCCCAGCGTAACGGGCGAGCCGTCGGGCGTAATCACAGCCGATCCCACAAGCAGGCCAACGTATACATAGCGCCAGGCGCTGCGGAAGGCCGCGTAGGACACGATGTGGAAGACGGACAGGTAGAAGATGATGAGCGGCAGCTCAAACGCCACACCAAAGCCGATCATAAAGAGCAGCTCCATGTTGACGTAGTTCTCCAGATCGGGCAACGCCGTAGCGACGGCCGAGGTCTCGCCGATGAGCCACTCAAAGCCCGCCGGGATGATGATGAAGTAGCAGAAGATGGCACCCAGGAAGAACAGCACCGTCGAGGCGAGCACCGTGGGCACGACCCACTTGCGCTCGTTGGGGCGAAGTGCCGGCAGGAAAAATGCCAGAATCTGCCAGATGATCATGGGCGTGCACATGACCACGGCCATCTTGATGGCCAGCGAGAAGCGCAGGCCAAAGCCGCCGAGCGTGGTGGTGATGTAGAACTTACCGTCCGGCACAAAGGAGCGGATGGGGTCTTCCAAGATGTCGAGCACCACGGGCGTGGCGAAATACAGCACGATGGCGGCGGCAAACACCGACACGACCACGATGGTCAGGCGGCGACGGAGCTCTCCCAGGTGATCGAAGAGCGGCATGCGCGCAGGTCCGATAGGCATTACTCATCGCCTCCCTTCGGGGAGTCGGCGGCAGCGGCGTCGTCCTCGGCCTCGAGCTCGCGAGCGAGCTGGTCGACGACGGCCTTGCGCTTGCGGGGACGACGGGCGTAGAGGTCAGCCGTCGTGGGCTCTGCCGGCTCGGGCTCGGACTCTGGCTCTGCAGCAGGCTCGGGCTCGACGACAGGCTCGGCGGCAGCGGCAGGCTCGGCGCCCTCGGCCTCGGACTCCTCAGCAGCACCCTCGCCCTCGGCGGCAGCCTCGCTCGCGGCCTTCTCGGCGGCAAGGCGGGCACGGCGCTCGGCAAAGGTCTCCTTCTTTGCGGGCGCAGCCGTCTCGACGGCATCCTCGTCCGCATCGGAATCGTCATCGGCGGCAGCCTTCTTGGGCTTGACCGGGGCCGACGCGGCCTCACTTACCGGATCGATAATCTCGGACTGAACAACGGCCGTCATCTTTTCCTGCGTCTCGCGGAACTGACGGATGGCACGGCCGATTGTGCGGCCCATCTGCGGGAGCTTATCCGGGCCAAACAGCAAAAAGCCGAAGACCACGATGATCGCGAGCTCACCCTCTCCAATACCAAACACACATACCTCCAAGGCTCGATGTGAGTCGAGCCCGCACCGCGCCATTCGGCCGGAACTCGTCTATTCATTCGGTCAAGTATAGCGCCCGGACGCCAAAACGTCCGAGCGCATCACAAACATATGCCAAACGGCACGCCCTTTTGGGGGCAAAGATTATGCAGCGGTGATCGAAATCTCCTGGTCGACACCCAACAGCTGGACCACGCGCATCACCGGGGGCTGCACATTGGTGCAGCTAAAGCGCTTGCCGTGGTCGACCGCGTGGTGCGCGGCGCCCACGAGCACGCCAATGCCCGTCGAATCGATGTAGCTCACCTGGGCAAAATCGAGCTCAACGGCCTCAGTGGGCTGCTCGAGCGCCAGGTCGATGGCATTGCGCAGGCTATCGGCGTTAGAGATATCGATCTCGCCGGTTACCTTAATGGTGTAGAGCTCTGGCGTGGGGTTGGTGGAAATACCCAAATCCATGTATACGCTCCTTTGTGTATCGAAAGTGCGGATAGTACGGGAAGCCGCGCGTTAGGCGCGCTCGGCACGCGCAAGCTCGGCAGCGACAAGCTTAACGGCCAGCACCAGGACATCGAGCGCGGCCTCCAGGTCCTCGACCGTGGGATAGCTCGGCGCGATGCGGATGTTGGTGTCGCGCGGGTCCTTGCCATAAGGCCAGGTGGCACCAGCCGGCGTGAGCTTGACGCCCAGGTCGGCACAAAGCGCGGCGACCTTTTGGGCCGAGCCCTCGGGACCATCGAAGCTTACAAAGTAGCCGCCGCGAGGGTGCGTCCAGGTGGCGCAGCCCGTGTCGCCCAAGCCCTCGGTGAGCTTGCGCTCGACGGCCTCAAAGCGCGGACGCAGAAACTCGGCATGCTTTTTCATGTGCTCCTTGACCGCCTCGATGGTGGGAAGGAAACGCACGTGACGCAGCTGGTTGAGCTTGTCGGCGCTGATGAGGCCGGCCTTCAGGCGCTTGGAGAACTCGGCGATGACCGCGGGGCTCGCACCGATAAAGCCGATGCCGGCGCCCGGGAAGGTGATCTTGGACGTCGAGGCAAAGGCCACCACGCGGTCCTCGGTGCCCGCCGCGCGAGCGAGGTCAAAGATGTTGGCGAGCTCGTCGGTCTCGTCGTACAGGTCGTGCACGCAGTAGGCGTTGTCCCAGAAGATGCGGAAATCGGGCGCGGCCGTGTGCATCTCGACCAGGCGGCGCACGGTGTCCTCGCTAAAGGTGATACCCGTGGGGTTGGAATACTTGGGCACGCACCAGATGCCCTTGATGGAATCGTCGGCGGCAACGAGGCGCTCGATCTCGTCCATATCGGGGCCGTTGTCGGTCATCGCGACGGGAACGTTCTCGATACCCAAGTCGGCGGTAATGCCAAAGTGGCGATCGTAGCCGGGAACCGGGCACAGGAACTTGACCTTCTTGTCGTCGTGCGCTGCCTCGTAAGCCTCCCAAGGATCGCTACCACACGAGCCGCAACGCCAGAACATACCGGCGATATCGTGCTCGATCAGCAAGCTCGACGAACCCAGCACGAGCGTCTGCTCGGCAGGGCAACCCAGGAACTCCCCCGCCAGCTTGCGTGCCGAGGGAATGCCCTCAAAGCAGCCGTAGTTGGAGCAGTCGACGTTGCCGTCGTGCAGATCGGCGTCGGCATTGAGAATATCGAGCATGGGTCGAGAGATGTCCACCTGGGAGGGCGACGGCTTGCCGCGGGCCATGTCGAGCGCCAGGCCCTTGGCCTTGACCTCGGCGACCTCGGCCTTGAGCGCATCGATGGCGGCATCGAGTTCGGTGGTTTCCATCTTCTGGTAGATCGTCTGCATGGGTGCGACCTTTCGCGAAGCGGGACGTTGCAGTTCGTCTAAGTATAGACCGCCACCGCCGCAACGGCATGAAGCCGTGATAGATTAAGTTCATCGCAATGATTTACGAATCGCCGCGCATGCCGGCGTGGGGCGCCCAAGGAGGCACTATGGAGTACGGATCGTTTCAGGCCGAGGAATTTGGCGACCTGCAGCGCCTGGTCGACGGGCTGTTTTACGACCGCCGCGCCATCGACCGCCTGGATCTCATCGTGCAGGCCGAGATCTTGGACCTGGCGCCCGACCTCATGGAAATCGTGAACCTTTTGCCGCCCGGCTACTACGACCGCCAGTCACTTTGCGACCAGCTCAACTCCGCCTTGGCCGCCCACGGCTGGGGCGCCGTCTACGGAACGGTGGAATAAGCCTAGTCATTTAAGAACGTCCCCATTGACTAAAACGCCGCTTGTGATGGTGTCCACAGGCGGCGTTTTCAAACTTGTATATGCTTTTACTTGTCTTTGGGCGCGGGGTGTTTGCAGACCACGCTCATGTAGATCATACCGAGCACGGCAGCGGTGACCGAACCGGCAAGGATGGCGGCCTTGGCAGCCAGAACCTCAAACTGGGCCGTCGGGAAGGCGAGGCCGCTGATGAGAATCGACATGGTAAAGCCGATGCCGCCCAGAATGCCCACGCCGGCAATCATGTGCCAGTTGACATTGCGCGGCAGCTCGCAGGCCCTAAGCTTAACCAGGGCAAACGTCATGCCAAAGATACCGATCGGCTTACCCAGCAGCATGCCAAAGTACACGCCGAGCGTCACCGGGTCGGTGAGCAGCGTGCTCATGTCCACGCCCACTAGGCGAACCTGTGCGTTGACGAACGCAAAGATCGGCAGGATCACAAAGTTGACCGGCGTGGAGATCAGACGCTCCATGCGAATGAGCGGCGGGGTCACGCGGTGCATGACGCGCTCGACCTTGGTAGTCGAGACGGTAAAGTCATGCTGGCCCAGGATGTGTGCCTCGTCATCGTAGCGGTCATCGAGCAGCGGCAGGCACTCGCCCAACCAATCGGTGAGGCTATCGAGCTTGACGCCGCACTTGGCCGGGATGGTAAAGGCCAAGATGACGCCGGCGAGCGTAGCATGCACGCCGCTCTTGAACATGCAGAACCACAGCAGCAGGCCCAGCACCGAGTACGGGGCAAGGCGGTAATGCTGCGTCTTGTTGAGCCACACGAGCGCGCAGGTCACAAGCGCGGCGGCGCCCAACCAAAACGGATTGGGGCTCTGACCGTAGAAGATGGCGATGGCGGCGATGGAAATGAGGTCGTCGGCGATGGCAAGCGTCGAGAAGAACACACGCACGCCGTTGGGCACGCGATTACCCAAAAGCGACAGCACGCCCAGCGCAAAGGCAATATCGGTTGCCATGGGAATGGCCCAGCCGTTGTGCGCGCCGGCATGGTTAAAGATCAGATAGATGCAGGCGGGAACGACGACGCCGCCCACGGCCGCCAGCATGGGAAGCATAGCCTGGCGCGGGTTTTTGAGCTCGCCGACCGTCATCTCGTACTTAAGCTCAATGCCCACCAGCAAAAAGAAAATCGCCATGAGGAAGTCGTTGACGAATAGCTCAACGGTGAGACCGGCCGTAAGGTTGCCCAGACCCACATACAGCGGGGTCTCCAAAAAGTGATGGATGGCCTCGTAGGCATCGGTATTGGCGCAAATGACGGCGGCGATGGCGGCGAAGACCATGACGGCGGCGGAAATCGTGCCGTTCTCGGTGATGCGCTCCCAAATGTCGTGGCGCTCAAAACGCTTGCGCTCACGAACGTTAAACAGCTGCTCGGGTGCTGCCATGGGCGGCTCCTTTCACGGGAAAGCTCCCGTCTTAAAAAAGCACGGCCCGCCCAAGTGGCGGCGCCGCGCTCTAACGTATTACGCTTGCATCTAGCCTACCCTGCACGACAAGCACGCAGGCGTGGCCGAAAAGCGGAACCACAGGTTGAACATTATTTGCTCAACGGCACGGGCACGCCTGTCCAAGAGACGACGCGGCGCCGTGCACAAAAAACGACCGGAGCGCGGGGCGTCCGCGATCCGGTCGTGGCGTTTGGTCAACTAAACCTAGCAGGCGGCCATGATGGGGGCAGCAACCTGCTTCTTACGGGAGAGGACGCCCGGCATCCAGACGCCGTCGTGCTCGTCGGCAATGCCCAGGCCCTTCTGAGCAGCCTCGGTCTCGCCCTCGAGCAGGACCTGCGAGCCCTCCTCCATGATGTCGGTGATGCACAGGACAATGCCGTCAGCACCCTTCTCGGCGGCGTAGGCGCGCATGGCCTCGCGGATCTCGTCGATCATACCGAGCGCACGGCTCTTGTCGACGGTCTCGTACTGGCCGATGAGCAGCTTCTTGCCGGCGGGCTCGAACATCTTGATGTCGTTGCCGACCATCTCGGCTGCGGTGAAGGAGCCGGACGGACGGGTGAGGAAGACCTCCATGCCAAACTTGACCGGGTCGACGCCCACCTGCTCGCCGAGCTTGGCGGCGACGGCGCGGTCGACATCGGTGGTGGTGGGGCTCTTGAGCATAAGCGTGTCGGTCATCATGGCCGAGAGCAGCAGCTTGGCCTGGACGTCGGAAAGCTCAACGCCGAGCACGCCGGCGAGCTTGGTGACGATGGTGCAGCTGGAGCCCCAGGGCAGGCAGATGTAGTGCAGCGGGCCGGCGGTCTCGAAGTCGCCAATGCGGTGATGATCGACAACGCCAAAGACCGTGGCGTCCTTAAGGCCGGCGACGGACTGGGCAGACTCGTTGTGGTCGGTGAGGACGACGAGCTGACCGGCCTCGACGGACTCGATCACGCGGGGCTCGGCGATGCCGGCGTCGGCGAGCAGCTTGGCGGACTCTGCCGGAAGCTGACCCAGGGCGCAGGCCTCGTAGGTGTTGCCGGCATACTCAACCTGGTTGAGCAGCTGGGACAGGACGACGGCGCTCATGATGGCGTCGTTATCGGGGTTCTGGTGACCAAAGACAAGAACGTTTGCCATGGATATCCTCCACTTGATATGTGTACTTGGACGTAGCTATGGTAGCACGCTGGCGCCGAACCTTATGAGACGCAAGGGCCGCGGCGCAATTTGGGGCGAGCCTGGGGGCGAAGTCTGCCACCTTGTACCACCGCCCTCCTGCACCGACTATTTACCGGCGGCGCGCAGGGCTACGTAGGCGGCACCGATGATGCCGGCGTCGTTTCCGAGCGAAGCGACCTTAATGGGCGTCTCGCGCGAGGCAGAGAGCGCGTACTGCTTAAAGTGCTCGCGAACCTTGTCGAGATAAACATCGGCCGAGGCAGACGCGCCGCCACCGATCAGGAACATCTCGGGGTCGACCACGTTGGCGATAAGCGCCAGGGCGCGGCCAAGGTAGTCGGCCATGGTGTCGGCTGCGGCCAGCGCAAGCTTGTCGCCCTCGCGGCAGGCCTGGAACACGTCCTTGGAATCGGAGGGGCCGGTGAGCTCAATGGGCTCGACACCCGCCTTCTTGCACTCGGCAAGGTAGTTGCTCACCACGCCGGTGGCGCTGGAATACTGCTCCAGATGGCCATGGCCGCCACAGCCGCAGGTGCGCTCCTCGGCCGGGTTCAGGCACATGTGGCCAATCTCGCCGCCGGCGCCCACAACGCCCGATACCACGTCGCCGTTAACGATAACGCCGCCGCCCACGCCGGTACCGATGGTGACCATCACCACGTTCTGCACGCCCTTGGCAGAACCGAGCCAGGCCTCGCCCATGGCAGCGGCGTTGGCATCGTTCTCATACTTAACGACCGCATCGGGGCAGTGCTTCTGAATGGCGACCCTCAGCTCGGGCAGGTTAATGGCAATGTTGGCCTTGACCTTGGCATCGCCCGACGCCGGGATGGGACACGGAACGGCCAGGCCAATGCCCGCCACAAAGGCACGCGGAATCTGTGCCTTGGCGACCACCTGGTCGATAGCCTCGGTCACCGCGGCAAAGCCCGCAGCGTCAACGATAGGAGGCGTGGGCACGCTGGCCTTGGCAAGCAGGTTGCCGTCCTCGTCGAACAGGCCCTCCTTAACCGAAGTGCCGCCGACGTCGATGCCGATGTAGTACTGCTTAGGTTCCATGGGAGCCCACCTTTCTCGTTTAAACATTGCCTGTATGGTACCGCTCTCAAGGCAAAAACCTACCAAAAAGGGACAGGTTTGTTTTGGCAGGTTTTATCTGGGGTAACGCAATTGGCTGCCCAACAGGCCGCGCAAGACCATCCCCAAAAATAAAGGCGCCGGGAGGCGGAGGCTCCCGGCGCCCGTCAAAGGGACTATGTTGTCTGTTGGACCGCACGGTCCGTCGCGGCGATAACGCCGACTAGGCCTGAAGTGCCTGCAGCTGCTTGTGAACCTCGATGAGCTCCGTCGCCATGACGCGCATGGTCTCGGTGCCGGCCATCTGGTCCTCGGCATGCAGCAAAATCAACGGGGCCTCGCCGTTACGCTCGCCGTTGGCCTCCTTCTTCAGAAGCCCCATGTGAACATCGTGGCCACCGTTATAGGCCTCGTCGCCCTGCTTGATAAGCTCCTCGGCGGCGTCAAAATCGCCCTCCTTGGCCTTTTGCACGGCATTGATGTACATGCTCTTGGCGGTACCGACGTAGCTGATGATCTCAAAGCAGGTCATCTGCAGTTCGTTCATATCCTCCATGCAGAGCACCTAGCCCATCACGCTGACGCAGTGGTCGATGATGCCGGCAGCGTTCATGCGGCCGTAGTCGACCATGTTGATAACCTCAACCGGGAAGCGGCCGGCGGCCTCCTTCTCAAAATCGCCCTTGGTGTAGCCGATCTGCGGACCAAGCAGCAACATGTCGCACTCGTCCAGGTGATCGTGGGCCTCGTTCATGGGACGAGCCTCGACCTCAATATCCAGACCACGGTTTGCAACCTCGGCCTGCATCTTCTGGACCAGCAGGCTCGTGGACATACCGGCATTGCAGCAGAGCATGATCTTCTTCATGGTTTCCTCCTTATAACTGCGCGGCGCGCAGACGACAACTGGTTTTATTCCTTGCGGCTATTGTGCCCACCCCCCTGCATCTTTACACAAGGGAGAGAGCTGCGGGCACCGGCACCGCGTACCGGCGCCCGCAAAGGTGAAAGGGACGAACGTTAGGCGTTCTACTCGGCGAAAGCCTCCTGCTTGGCGATTGCCTTCTCGGAAATCTTCATAAAGGGCAGGTAGACGGCCATGCCAATGACAATCTCGATAGCCTGCCACACGCCGGCGCGCCAGTCAAAGCCCGTAGCGAGCAGGGCATTGATGACGGGAGGCATGGTCCAGGGCACCTGGGCGATGCAGGGGCTGATGATGCCTGCGCAGGTAAGGCCATAGGTGATGCCGATGAACAGATCGGGAAGAAGAACGAACGGGATCATGAGCGGCAGGTTGTACACGATGGGGTAACCGTAGATAACCGGCTCGTTGATGTTGAACAGACCAGGCAGGATAGCCATCTTGGAAACGGTCTCGGAAGCCTTGTTCTTGGAGAACAGGAGCGTGTCGAGCAGGAGCATGAGGGTGCAGCCCGAGCCGCCGATGAGGGCGAAGCTGTTAACGATCTGCATGTTCATGTAGTGATCGGGCTGGATGGTGCCACCGGCGGCAAAGGTAGCCATGTTGTCGACGATGAGCATGGTCAGGATCGGCTCGACGGTAGCGCCAGAGATGGTGGACTGGTGAATACCGACGCAGAACAGCAGGTTAGCAAGGGTGTAGATGAGGATAACAGCCCACGGACCGGCGTTCATGATGCTCTTGAGCGGGTTGGAGATGCACGTGGAGATGATGGTGCACAGATCGGTGCCGGCGCACACGGCGAGCAGGGCTGCGGCAAGAGCGAAGACCGCGAGGTTAAGCAGCATCGGAATCATGACGTTGAAGGAGTTGGAGACCGCGGGAGGCACGCCCTCGCCCAGCTTAACCTTGAGCTTCTCGACGCCAGAAATCTTGATGAAGAGCGAGACGGAAAGCAGGGCGATGATAATAGCCGAGAACAGACCGTTGGTGCCGGTGTTGGCAGTCGAAAGGGCGCCCGTGACCTCGGCGGAGGTGATCTTGTCGGTGAGCAGTGGGCTCGTGGCGGCAAGCGAGGCGGTGATCTGCTGCGGCATCATGATGACGAAGGCAGAGATGGCGACGACCACGCAAGCGAGCGGGTTATCGAAACGCTTGTTCTTGGCGAGGCTGTAGCCAATCAATCCGGCCAAGATAATGGCAGAGACGTTGAGGGTGCCCAGCGTAATTGCCGAGCCCCACGTCTGAAGGTTGGCAAGGCCCGCCGCATCGAGCGGGAACAGAGGGAACACGACGTTGTTAATAAGAACCGCGATACCCGCAAGGATATAGAGCGGCGTGATGGTCGCGAAGGCGTCACGCAGGGAACGCAGGTGAACCTGGTTTCCCACCTTCGCAGAGACCTCGGCAAACTTGTCGAGGAAGCTCTTTCCGTTGTCACTGGCCATGATTGCTCCTAACTTTCAAATCCGGCCTTTTCCTATGCGCACGGTGGTCTGTCGCCCTCTGCCACCAGATGTGCCATGTGTTGCGCGCGGCGGCGCGCGGTCTGGGCGTTCGCCCGGTCGCTAATCAACCACGTGGGTCGTGGCGACCTGTTTGAGCCAGGCCGCCGACTTCTTAAGGCGGCGCTTGTAGCCGTCCATGAGATCGACCTCGACAAAGCCGTAACGATTCTTAAAGGCATTGGCCCAAGACCAGTTATCGATGACGGCCCAGTAGTGATAGCCCCGGCACTTGGCGCCCTCGTCGATGGCCTTGGCCACCCACTCCAGGTGCTGACGTACAAAGTCGACGCGGTAGTCATCCTGGATGGTTCCTTCGGCGTCACGGTTCTTGTATTCGTCCATGATGCCGATGCCGTTCTCGGAAACGAACCACTCAAGATCGGGGTAGTTCTTAGCGCAGTCCATGCCAAAGTCGTAGAGGCCCTGCGGGTAGATCTCCCAGCCGCGGCTCTCGTTCATAACGGCGTCGGGCCATACGTACTCGTCGGCAAAGTGCGGCAGGCCGTACTGGTCGACCTTGCTCGCCGGCGCCTGAACACGCGTGGGGTGGTAGTAGTTGCAGCCGAGCCAGTCGACAACACCCTGCTTAAGGATCTCTTGGTCGCCGGCGCGGAACGGGAGCTTAACGCCGCCCTCGGCCAGGCTGTCGAGCACGTCGGCAGGAAGCTCGCCCTTGGTGATGAGGTCGAGCCACCAGCGGTTGTTGATGCCGCTGGTCATGCGCACGGCCTCGAGGTCCGCCTCGCTGGGGTTCTCCTTGGTGTAGACCGGGGTAAAGCAGTTGATCATGCCGATCTTGGCATCGGCGCGAATAGCGCCCTCGTCATAGGCGCGACGATAGTTGGCCACGGCCAGCGCGTGCGCCAGCGAGATGTGATACTGCACGGTGCGGGCGCGGTTGAAGTCGTGGAGCTGCGGGAACCACACGCCCTCCTGATAGCGCTGCTCGGGCTCGACGATGGGCTCGTTAAAGGTGAACCAGTACTTAATCTCCTGGCCAAACTCGTGGAAGGCGACGTCGGCGTAATGTGCGTAAGCCTCGACAACCTCACGGCTCTCCCAGCCGCCACGGTTAAAGAGGTAGGTGGGCATGTCAAAGTGGTACAAGTTGACAAACGGCTCCAAGCCGGCTTCGCGAGAGGCGCGGAACAACTCGTGATACCACGCGGCACCTTCCTCGTTGAGGTTGCCGTCGGCATCGAGCAGACGGCTCCACTGGATGGAAGTGCGATAGGTATCCAGACCCAAGTCCTTCAAAATGCGAAGGTCTTCCTGGTACTTGGCCATAAAGTCATTGCCGGCGTAAGAGCCAACGCGGTTGTAGAACGAACCCAGATCCTGGATGGACCAGGTGTCCCACAGGTTCTCGAGCTTGCCGCCCTGGTTCCACTGACCCTCAGTCTGCGGGCCGGACATAGCAGCGCCAAAGAAGAAGTCGTTGGGCAGCTGATACTGTGCCATCAAAGTCCTCGCTTTCGTGTTCTAGAGCTTCCGGTTGGAGACGGGTTTGCTTTGGCAGGTTATCCGGCGCGGGCGCGCACCGGCCATACCGATATCCAACCCGCCAAAACAAAACCGTCCCCAAACGGTCGATCCTGTTGTGCGGAAGGATTCCGTTCGTTGCTTAAACTATAGCGCTCTAATTTTAAAAGTAAAGCGTCTTTTTCTTTTTTCTTTCTCGAACTTCTTAGATAAAAGTAATATGGATGCCCTGTTGAGGGTTATACTTACTTTTTGTATTCATATATGTCGGAAAGGAGGTTCCATGATTCCCAAATACGAGGCGATAGCTGCAGATATTCGTCGAAGTATCGAGGATGGCGCTCTTAAACCGGGCGACAAGCTTCCCACCGTCGTTGAGTTCTGTGAGCTCTATAGCGTTTCCAAAATCACTGTCAAACGAGCTATCGAGCAAATCACCGAGGAAGGTCTAATTACCAGCCGTCGTGGATCGGGTACCTACGTTAAGGACACGGCGGGGCTTCCCGGCCAGGCGTTTTTCCAGGGCAAAAACGACCGTGCCCAGGGTTTTTCGTATGAGCACCGCGGGGAGAAGGTGACCTCGGTGGTCTATGATTTCTCGATTGTTAATCCACCAGCGGACATCGCAGCCCAGCTGGGAATTGCCGAGGATGACTTTGCCTATCACATCGTGCGCGTGCGTCAGGCCGATGAGAAGCCCATCGTTATCGAGTACACCTACATGCCGCTCGAGCTGATTCCGGGCCTTAAAAAGAAGGACCTGTACGGATCGGTCTACCATTTCATCCGCGAGCAATGCGGGCTGAAAATTTCGAGCTTCCACCGTACCATTCGCGCCGTGGCAGCAACCAAGGAAGAAGCTGAGCGCCTGGACACCAAACCTGGCTCTCCCCTGCTCGAGCTCAAGCAGATTGGCTTTTTGGACAGCGGCGCCGCCTTTGAGTATTCGGTCTCGCGCAACGTTGGCGACCGCTTTGAGTTGCACAACGTAACATTGGCATAGGTTTTTGTAGTCATACAGGCGCTCGTTTTGAACAGTTTTACGCGGCGCCCACGCAGCACAATGGGGGTATGAACATGTCCGATTTGATTAAACTGACGCCGATCTTCCACGAGAAAATCTGGGGCGGCCGTCAACTCGAAACCGTATTTGGCTACGACATTCCCGAGGGTCCCATCGGTGAGTGCTGGGCCATCTCGGCCCATCCCAACGGTGACTGCCAGATTGCGGAGGGCCCGTATGCCGGCCACACGCTTTCATGGCTGTGGGCCGAGCACCGCGAGCTCTTTGGCAACTGCGAGGGCAAGGAGTTCCCGCTGCTCATTAAGATTCTGGATGCCAAGGACGACCTTTCGATCCAGATTCATCCCAACGACGAGTACGCCGCCAAGCACGAGAACGGCAGCCTGGGCAAAACCGAGTGCTGGTATGTACTGGACTGCGAACCCGGTGCCACGATCATCGTCGGCCAGCGTGCTAAAGACCGCACCGAGGCCGCACAGATGATCGAGGACGGCCGCTGGGGCGACATGCTCAACGTGCTGCCGATCCACAAGGGCGACTTTTTCCAGATTGATTCCGGCACTGTGCACGCCATCAAGACCGGCACGCTCATTTTGGAGACGCAGCAGTCGTGCGACGTGACGTATCGCCTGTACGATTACGACCGCCCCGGCACCGACGGCAAACTGCGTCCCCTGCACATTGAGCAGAGCCTCGACTGCATAAACTTTGATGCTCAGGCTCCGACCGACGGCACGGTGACCGCACCCGAGGTGGATGGCGTGACCGAGCTCGAATCTTGCCCCTGCTACACCGTCGATCGCGTGCGCGTTAACGGCAGCAAGACCCTCGACCAGCGCTGGCCCTTCATGTGCCTGTCGGTCATCGACGGCGAAGGCACCATCTGCGGCGACCCCGTCCACAAGGGCAGCCACCTGCTGGCACCGAGCACCGTGGACAAGATTGAACTCGAAGGCAAGATGGAGCTGATCATCTCGCACCTCTAGACCGTAACAACAACCCAAAACGCAACAAGGGGCTCCCCCGTTCACCAACGGGGGAGCCCCTTGTCCATATATATCAGCCCACCCGGCTCTCCAGACCAAAAAGCGAACGAGCAGAGCGACGATTGCGCAGCAACGTTAACTAAGGACCTGGGCGGGCGTATGGGGCAACATCGATCGCGAGTTCCGCACGCAAAGGAGGCCACTTAATGTGGCCTCCGTCTTGC